>Ga0210059_1006130_pt1 | contig 19308 bp, 13 predicted proteins | sample Ectturendosymbi2_FD_188042 | JGI IMG/M metagenome (GOLD analysis project Ga0210059, IMG submission 188042) | Ecteinascidia turbinata endosymbiont from Florida, USA - Sample 2 (SPAdes) (version 2) | ecosystem: Host-associated > Tunicates > Ascidians > Unclassified | place: Key West, Florida... | reverse complement strand
TGATTTGCGTGGAAACAAGTGAAACGGAACGTTGGCAGAACGGTAAAATGGAGAGAACAGCAGCAAAAAATATTCTTTGTTATTATGAAACTTTGCAAAAAACAAAAATTTTTGGCGAGCAGACTGTAGCGGCCCGGAGTGACGTCATCGCTAAAAAAATTGCTAGCGGACTGTTTCAAAACCGTAGCGGACGGCCCGAAGGCTGGACTGTTAGCGGCCCGTGCCATCTCTAGAGGCAGGCCACACACGCGTTAGTGTCACTTCTGAGTTTGCCACGGGTTCATTTAAAAAAGGAAACACAACCCTACACAGCATTTTTCCCGATTTGTAAGCACTGACTCAGCACAAAAGAATAAGGAATGCCTAGGATTTCCGCAACAGATCTTCTAAAACAAAGCGATCGAATCATTCCAATTTGCGCCACAACGCATCTAACACCGCCAAGAAATCGTGGAAACGGCGACACAGATGGTACTCACAGCACGCTGCAACAAACATAGTCATTATCCCACCTGGCATTGAAGTTAGCAACCAACATGATAACGACTTTCATCGCGGTAATTGCTGTCGACAGGCCTGGTTTTTCGCCGATCGACCGAGACTGGTGTTCGGAGACGCGCTTCAGCAAGTCTGCCCAGTTAAAGTGTTTCACGAGGCATGCCGCAATCTGTCAGTTGAGAAATACTGGTTGTTGTTTGGGCAGTGTTCCAGTGTTACGCGCAAGCTGCCAACTAGGCGGCATGCATGAACAAACGCGGCTGTATTGTACATTTCCATAGTTTGCACAATAAGTAAATACCTTGAGTTAACAACAGCTGAGAGTGATATTACTTGCTTTGCATATTGTTTGTTATACGTTGGACACACTTCCAACACTTTAGCGGTCGGTGGGTGAATTAAGAGCAAAATATGGAAGATCTGCCAACATAGCAACTTCGCAAATGCCACATGCATCGCTGTTACGACACGTCGAATATCACAGAAGCCGTAGGTATCGAGCGTGTTGCAGGTGTTGCTGACATTGCAAATACTGCAGGCAGGCCCGTAGCCACGGGGCATTCAGGAGCAGTGCCCCGCTCAATTGTGTGCCCAGAAAAATTTGTTTTAAACATACAATAAAAACAAACTTTTTTCTCCCCTAAAAATGTGTTTTGCCTCCCCGAACCTTAAAACCTGGTTACGGACCTGGTTGCTGGCTTAACAAACAGTGCAGTTGCTACAAAATTGCAATAAATACCATGTCTCCATTCGTACTTGTCAACAACTCCATGAATGAAATTGTTGTTACCTTTCCAAATGACTCGGTTCAACTACAGTGGTGAACTTTCCTATGACTGCTCTAGTTATTACAGAAATCGGCTTCTAATGTAGGCCTATTCCTCTACAAATGCAATAAAAAATTCATCATTTTTAGGCCATTTCTTTAGGGGGTATCGACGTTGATGACCCGAAAGTTATCAACACGGCTTATTTAATCTTTATTTAGATAGACATTGAAGCGACTCAAAGATTGCTGCTAATGGTTCGGACTCGATTCGATTAGAATCTTTTGATCGGTGTCCATATCTACAGATCAGAACCAGCGGCGGTGTACAGCAGCACTAGCGCATCCACGCGGGGGATGAAAGCATAATTGTACTTATGAATGCAATTCATCAAACTGCTAAACGACAATGCTACTACCACTGTTACGGAGTTCCAAGTTTTGCTGCCAATGCTCGGCGTTTGTCAGCCGTTATTTCTTGCTTTTGCACAACATGTTATACTTGATATGTATGTGGCTTTTGTAGGACGGACACCTGGCTTAACGCTGTTGTTGCTACTAAGTAGTGGATCGCATACGTTTCACGTTCAAACCCCATTTGGAGCCACAGCTGCAGTAACAACTTTCGACGGAATTTATTAATAAGAATACCACCAAAGAGCAAAACCAAACCGTTTTAGTGAATCATGAAGTCGCGCACTTTCATCCACAAAAAACTCACATCTTTCTGGCGTAGCTTGTTGGTGACCATGACTGCATAGATAGTATTGACGAAGTCCATCAAACGCGTAGAATCAAAAGCGTGGCAGAGTGCACGCAAAAAGTTTTCTTCCACGAAAACAAAAGCGGTTTGCTGGGAACTGAGCGCACAATACACTCCGACCGAGTAGGTAGCGATAGGGTTTGCGAAAACCGTCAGGGCACAGAAAAGCTGCGTGACAAAATATTCACACTGAAGGTTAACGAATTGACTGGTTTCTTTGTCTCCGCCGAATCACCGATAGCGCGTTTACGTAAGCAGGGAAACATTCAATTTTGCAAGAAGTGCATACACGCTGAGGCTTATGTCAAAACAAAATATCTGCTGCATGATTAAACCCAAATCGAGTTTCAGCAAGCGGGGAGTGAACACGTCAACGCAGTTGAAAACTTACCGCTTCGTACAGAACGGTCGGTCTACTGCTCTCGGCATTGTAGTCCACAAGAACTTGCGCAACGGATTTGTAAGATGCATATTCGTCGTTGTTTATGTTATTTGGGTATACCTTAAGCAAGGCTTGAGTGAAAACCTCCCAGTTTTCGTATACACCTTTCTCCTGCAAAAAAATTTACACTACATCAGCAGGAAGTGCACAGTGATCGACCACGATAATTAAAATTGTATTCTGAACAAGTGATACAGACAGCGCATTTTGATATAACAGTATTCCTGTTTGACCTAGTGGCAGCCCCAGATATGAGTAATCATGCAAACAAGCTCTTCATTTCTGGTTTCTCACCCTGTACCACACAACATACAGTAAAGTTACAGCCTATCTAGCATCCTGTTTCAAGTTCCCTTCCAAATGCCCCCTCTAGATGAACCACTGTATTAACAAAGAACATTTTGCAAGAAAACAATACCTAATCTTGTTCTTAAGCCTGAAACCAAACATATATACAAGCAGGCTTTTTCTTAATGAAAATATTAGGTACATGGTATGGACCTGTAGGGACTCGACATCTCTGATTCTAGGGACCCGATTTTCTTTGATTCTAGGGACCCGATGATAATTTTCTCTTGTTCTAGGGACCTGAATCAGGCCCCTAAAACACCTTTAAAAAAACATGATACAAGTATCAAACAGAAAGATGACAGGCTACCAGTAGCCATCGTCAGAAATGGAACAGGTTCACATACACATAAAAACCACTGGGTAGGGTTGCAGTCAACTAAAAGCTGGGTTGTTCACAAAATCATACAAATAACATATATGCTATAAAGTCAAATATACATCCGAAGTTCATACTGTTGAAAGTAAATTATGAAAGCCTCATGAGAAATATGCAATAAACACGTTGATTTCACTAATGTATGGGTTTATGTTTCATAGAAACCAACAAAACGACATACAATGATAATGTCTATGGTGTTTACCAGTACGAGAAAGTCTTTTAAATTATATCTTCAATACTAACGAACCAGATAGTAATATAAATTTCAATTCAAAGAACTGCTACAGAAATTCTAAATAATTTGAAAAACTACTATCATAATTTATAGTATTTATGTGGACACTGGACCTATACATAAAAATTAGCATATGATTTTACACCACTACTGCAAACTTCATCTAGGTGCATATTTGTCACTGTTTTTATTGTGTGAGTACACCCTAAACAGGGTTTGCATAAAACTTTCTAGTTTTATACTTTTAAACCTTATCAAAATTTCACATCAATGCCCTGAAATGCTGTTTTTGAAGTCAGCAATAGTGACTTGACGTTTTCAAATGGTTACTCCATGTCTTCCACCCAGGGCTGTGGAACCCATATTCAAATTTCAGGCTCTGGCTCTGGGCATCGAAATCTTTTGGCTCCAGCTCCAGAACAATTTGGTCAAAAAAATCAGAAAAAACATTGTACTATTTGGAAACTCACTTGCCCCACAAACTATATCTGTACAGGGTTCCCACGCATTTTTAAAAATCATTTTCCATACTTTTTCAAAACCTTTTCAATACTAAATTTGAGAAGTTCAATACCATTACTTCTCTTCATTTTTCGAAATTCTTAATAATGAAACTTAATTTTACACATTGCACAACAATGCATAAATAATGAAGTGCTTTGCCTATGGTGAAATTCCGCTTGGATACTTGAGATTTCTTTTCCATATAGAATTTCCATACTGTTTGAATACCTAATGTACATTTTGGCAAAATTAAATACTTTTTCAAGGTCTTGAAAACCAATTTTGAAATACTTTTTCAATACTTTCAATACTGCGTGGGAACCCTGTCTCTAGAACTGGAACCCAAATTTCAGGCTTCGGCTCGACTATCTAAAAATTTTTGGCTCTGGCTCTGGTTCCAGCCATCCAAAATAGCCTGGGCTCCGGGCTCCACAGCACTGCTTACACCAGGGTCTCAAAACTACAGCCTGTGGGCCAAAGCTGGCCCGCAAATACATTTTGCCGTAATCAGAAAAAAATTTTCTCATGAAACATTGGTTGATTTAGTTGAATGTGACATATCCCGAAACAATCACATTACGTAATGTAAGATGCCAGGCCTTTGAACTGTTGCGTAATAGCTTATGTGGCCCTCTGAGAAGTGAGTTTGGAGAGCACTGCCTTATTCAGTCACATTGTTCAAGGAACATAAGATTTTTTGCAAGCTACCATGTTTACTCGATTGTTAGCTGCCCTTTAACGTAAGCCACACGTAATGGTGTTAAAAAATTAATTTAAGCTGCCCTTGAACATAGTTTACCTAAGCCTCTGAGATAGTTTCGCAGGTACTAGCATGTTTCGCATTTATTCATAACCCCAGTAATGATGCTTCACCACTACAACTGCCTTCTGTTCATCATAATCCCTCCTGTGACAGATGTGCACTATGCACATGATACTGAGGAGAATAGAATGTGAAAAGAGAGTCTGGCCGGAAAAATTGCAGCCAAGGAAAGACTGAGCATCATCTATACTTTCGATAAGGTCATGAAGTAAAAAATATAAGCTGTGCTTGATTATAAGCCACACAAAATGATGGAAAAAACTTCATAAGTCACAGCTTACGATCGAATAAATACGGTAAGAACTTTTCTGAGAAGGGGTTTAACATTTTACCAAAGTTTCAAAATCAAATACAACTGAACTTTATTGAGTTTTGACCAGTAAGTGACAATTTTAACACTACCACTCACAAGATGGGTTGCTACATTGTTTTTTTGAAAAGTAGCCTGATTAGAAGCAAGAATTGCCCAAAATATGTCCATACAAGAAACTTCAATTTTTTAGATAAAGTACCAATCACACCACTCCAACTGTGGATTGATGCAATGAACCACCCATATCACCAAATCTAATTTTTTCTTGTTTATAACAGACTACTTAGTACAGTGGAAAAATGATTTTTCACACATCTTGCACATCATTTCCATGTTGACAAAATCTTTAACACAAACCAAAACTTAGTGATGCTTAATTTTTGTTAACCTTATTATCACATTGAATCTCTTATTCCTTGCTTGTGATCCTGCACTTATTTCACCTTGATACTGTATTACAATTCCTGTTTGTTGTGTCATTAAGGAAGAGGACACTTACACAGGTTGAAGACAGGCCTGCAGCAATTAATTGTACAACACAGATAATGAAATGCATGACATTTCATTTGGTTCAAATTTCAATGTAGAAGTTATGTAGAGAGCACATTTTTGAAAAGGTGTGAATTTTTGAATGATTTTTCAGATTAGATAATATGGACGCCCTAAAAGTCCTCCAGCCATCATTTAAAACATGCAACTTTAAGTTTAGGCTAATAAATAAATTGAATTGTAATATGTAATGTCTTCACTCCCACACACAAGGCACTAGACTTTAAACATCCATCGCAGTAACAAGGAATACACAAATACATGAAAGTATACACGGACATATACATGGCAGCAGTAGAGAGTATACGCTTGATGGCACTAATACATTTACTTTGATGAAACACAAGCTGTTAAGAACACGCATGAATGACGCCATCATGATTATTATAATGTAGTAATAGGTTGGTAAAACCACCACCATGGCAACTCTTTTCACAGGCCAACCTATGTAGCCTCAGCAACTATCAGAAGTGAAACAACAGACTTCGGCTGAATACTCATGCCAACTAATCCAAAACCAAGAGCTGTATAAGCAAATCATCCTAGTAGAAAATTTATGCCAGGTCTTTGTCAATAGTGGAAGACAAAATTTTCAATTTGCTTGCTCTAAATTCCCTTTGAAGTGGCATGAGTGGTGTGCAGGTGTCCATTTTCACTTACATAGTTCCAGGTGCTACACAACCACTTTCATAATGAATATTGCATTGGTGGAAAGTCAATGGCAGCACTGCATTCATTAATGCCAACCACAAAGCTGCACACTACTGTAGACAGGCAACAAAGTATCACTTCTTCATGTATCCTCACCAAGAATTGAACTCAGTCTACTAGCTACAGATATGGGTGCTTGCACTCACTGTACCACTTGGATGGTTTTGTAAAAGTAAAAGAAAATTACAATTGTTTACACTAAGTTCCTTAAAACGTAAGCATTAGCTCTTCATATCTTGATTATACCACATTATGATGACATAATTTTAATAGAATACACATTTCATGTACAGCTAAAACAACTTACTCCAGCTTTAATTGTATACACTGAAGATGCACCAGCTTCTAGCAAACACTGAACTATTTTTGGATAACCTTTGCGTGCAGCCAGGAAAAGAGCACTTTCTCCATGCTGTTGATAAATATGACATTGGTATAAATATAAATAAAACACAAGCAATACCATTGAGGACAAGAATACAAAACATTTTAGGCTGCAGTGCATTTGCAAATACACTAACCACAATAAGCATATAAACTAAGCACTAAAGAGCATATAAACAAATGGCTTACTGTTAGCTATTAAAAAGCAGCAGGTTTTCACAGACTACAACTTACTTTACACCGATAATTGACATCAGCTGATTTTGAAATCAGCAATTTAACAACCTCCACCTGTCCCTCTGAAGCAGCAACACACAGGGCTGACATCTCCTGTGACAAAACAAATCACCAACATCTTTGTTTCAAAATCATAATATTGTTCATGCAGGTTCATGCAAAACTATGATACAAAAATAAATTGAGGAATAAACATTGACTAGCGATCATCACAATATCTCCAAATATTAAATCAACCACTGTATGTAATCACTGTCTATCGAAAACAATCCTTTCACAGGTAAGAATCAGACACTAAGACTTAACAGGGTGTATATTTCACCTACTAGCTAGGCACCATCATCTCTGCAAAATGCATTAACTATAAAATAAAATAAAACGAACAAACAGTATTTAAAGATTTATTGTGAGCAATGACCTTGAAATCAACTGCACGTAAATCTTGATGGTGTATATGTAATATTATGAATTGGTTTAGTGTTAGCATAAATAGCATTGCAGTCGATAAAATCATTTTATTTGATTCTGTGCATAACTGTTTCTATCTGCACACAGTCATTGAAGCAGTTTATTATTTTCTAATGTTTTTTTTCTAATTTTCAAAGATTTAATACTTAAATGTATGCATAAAATAGCACAACCCTTGATTTGTGCAGTTACAAAAAGCAATGAGATCTCCTATTTTTAGTCATTAAACATCCACATCTCTAAGAGATCCCAGTGTTGTAACTTTCATACTGTTTGTATTGCAACCTCTCTGTGGGCGCAGCATTGGATGTGGAATTCACCACAAACGAGATTTGTGTGAAGAAGAGCACCCACATGCAGGTTGTTTTTAAAGGTTTGACCTTGTTGGTCGCAAAGACATTTTGAGAGACCACAAAGATTTTATCTGAATACAGAGATGGTCATGAAGCAGTTTTAGCATATTTTGGTGGTGGTAGTAAAGTGAGTCTCTTTATAAAACACCTTAAAAACACTGCCCATATGGTGAGAACAACCAATAACAGAGTGAGCACGGCACATGATCCCTGTTGTTACTTGCTGCCCTGCCACAGTGTGCTTTAAATAAGAGCTTTGCACTCTTGCCACTCATCCTTTCCAATCACAACACTTGTAGTTGCATTCTTTAAAACCTTTTGAAGCACTATCTTCTATTCATGATATTACTGATGAGGTGATGACACACACTTTAGTCACAAGTTATTGACAAATAAAATTGAACTCTTATAAAACCAAAACCATTATCGCAAACTTCATGATGCCAAAGCATCTGTGACTTCTCTACTAGACATTTTATACTTGGTACTTCACCAGTACTATACCTATGACGTGATTTTGATTTTGCGAAAAATCAGGCACAATTGAAGTGAGATAGAAATCTATTTTTCCATGAAAATGTTAAATATCTTTGTCAGTTCAACACAGCAAAATGTATATAAATGAAGGAATATGAGCAAACTTCCTACAAAATCTTTGCCATCATTGATGCAGTCCACCAAGTTTACTGAAATCCCTTCATCAATGCTTTTTGCAACTTCATCCACATTTCCTGCCTTGCATTCTTCAAAGAATTTTTGTTTTTCACTCATATTATCAACACTTTCTGTAAAAAGGTAAAAAATTCAATAATTACTTTATGCTATTGACTGGGATACATGAAAATTCTAATCAGTTTGTAGCAATTAATATCTTCGCAAAACACAACATCTAATATATCACAAATGCCCGAGCAAGTTACAACTTCATAACACTGTAGTTTCTTTGAACATGAGAAGTTCAGTCAGTGTTTCAGTCTAAAGAAAAAGTATTGTTTTTGTTCAGTTTAACCCAAAGTAAGTAAGAGTTAAAACCTAGCCAGCAATGAAAGAAGAGTACATCATTTTGAATATACATTGTTGACAAAATGGTATCTTCAAAGTTGCATATTTTGAATAACCTTTTATCATATATCCAAGTTTTCAAATATTGCAACTGAAAAGGTTTCTTGCAATCACCTTCAAGTGACATGGAAACCAATACAGTACTAAAATCACCAAGATCACTTCAAATTTGAAAGCAAATGCCATGAAGGCTGATAATAAATGAGATGCCTAGTCACAACTCATTGTGGAAAATGCAGCGCTTATAAGATCAATCATGTTTAACCCTTTAACGACCGCGCGAGCCAATATATTGGCCCGCCCTTTTTTGGCCATAAATCGCCAAGTCAAAACATGTAAAAACCAAAATAATGCACACTAGTATCCATCAACAACTTCTTCCATCATGCAACCCTATGCTTTAAAAACTGCAATGGGGTATATAATGGAACAGGCAATGATTAGCAAGAATTGGTTTGGTTAGGTAGCAAATTAGTTTTATCACCACCTTTTCCATAATGTATCTGTGCATGGGTTCTTTCATCTATGTGCGTGTTCCTTGTTACCACCATGGGTTCATAAGTTATACTTTGTTGTGTGCGGATGTGAAGACAGACTAGTTAAAGCTTACTATAAAAGCACTTTCTTTAGCAAACAGTGCTTATCTGTCAGTTCTGAGTTGTTTACTTAACCAAAACATCAAAGCATTTTGGCAAAAGAAGAGCTCACACAAGAATATGCTATTCACACCAGCTTGAACCAGAATTACCACAAATCACCTGTATTTTTACATTTACTTTGGTGTTTTTTAATTCTGACATTAAATTTGGTCTTCACACGTGATTGTCGTAGATATTTAATGATCTCATTCATCACATTTTCATAGCTGTTAACAATATTAAACAATCTTGGCAGTTTTTCCAATCCTAAATAACTCGGTAACTATATTTAGCTTTGTTATTGCTTTATGATTGACGATACCAACAATCTTCACAAACTTGCAATAGTTACAGATGCATAAGAATGTACAATTTTTTGGCTGAAACAAAAATCATCTGAAAAAAATATGATCTGACTAGACATAAGGCCAGAACTGAAATAATGTTCTTAATTCATTTGTAAGTTATTTACAATGCTAAATATTTAAGACTGAAATTCCTATTTCTCACTGTACACCTTTTTTGTCTTTAACACTTTGAGAGCCGGTCTACGATATATTTGTACTTCGATTTCGGCCTAAAAAACAGCAGTTTTCGGTTGCCTTACCAACACCATAGCTCCTCTGCCGATTGCGTTAGAGAGCTGTTCAAGGGCTGAAACGGATCGGCCAGTCTAGTAGATTGAACTCGAAAATAAATTTTTTGGTTGGGGGTTGCGGATTTTTTGTGACTGACGTCATAAGTGAAGTAGTTTTAGGGTCATTTTTGGCTCATGTTGCTTGACCTAGGGCCCAACCAGTAGGTCAAAGTGTTTCGCTGAAGTTTTCATTGGAAACTAGACTTGAGTCCGAGCCTTTTGAATCTTTGATCAACTTTCTAGCGTTTCTGGTTCAAAAGTTATGATCTAAAATAAACAAATGAATTAATTATCTAATTAGCCAAATATTTGTACTAACTTACATCACAACTTTTGAACCCGAAACCCCAGCAGATCATCTAAAGTATCAAAAGACTTGGATTGTAGCCTAGTTTCTAGTAAAAACTTCAGCAAAATACTACCACCTAACGGTTGGCGCCCAGGGCCAGGCAAAGTGGGCCAAGGTGGCCTAAAAGTCCTCCACTTATGACGTCACTCACAAAAAACCTGTACCCCCAAGCAAAAAATTTTTTTTCGAGTGCAGACTAGAAGACTTGCCGCGTCTTTTGAGACTTACTGGGTCTGTAGAGCATACCGGACCTGAGAAATTCCCGCGCAAAGCCACGTGCGTTTAGGCGTTTTTTTTTCCGAAAATCCCCAAAACCTAGCCGACGCCAAAGAGTTAAGCTTTTATTGCAGTTAGTTCATTTTACGTTTCACTATGGAAAAAATCATTTGACATTAAAATAACTGTGTCAAACTAAAATGGGGAATCATGACTACTTCACTGAAATGTTACAAGCTCATTTTCCATCTTGCATTTGGTAAAGGATGAATGGATTTTCAAAAATATGCCTTAGATATTAAGCAGTTTAATAACATTTTCTACACCGTTATTCAAAAAGCTAAATACTTTCACATTCTGGCACATTAGTTGACAAGATGTTATGACATCATAAAAAACTAAGTGTGTGACAATTTGTCAACAAACAAAACAATAGTAGTGTATTGTTATGAAAAAGACTGATCAGCTAGCAGCACTATCATAAACAGCATTTCCATGTCAAGTTGGAATACTATGTAACTAAGCCAATCACTATGTTTTCAATTGAAAAACCAAATGCTATGCACTTCGAGTAAATTTTTTACTGAAAGTGAAGAAAGTTCCTTTCAACTATAATAAATAAATCTGTAAAATTTGTGTTTTCTATGACTAGTTCTTTTTATTTATCAGTCTGACCTACTGAAAATTTACTTAAATATATTTCTGTAAACTAGTCCACTGGTTCTCAACCTATGGATCGCGACCTAAAGTTGGGTTGCCTAATAATTCCTCTGGGTCGCTTGTTTTTTTGTAATTGGAAGCTTTGAGATTAGACAACAAACATACTTTGTAAACAAAAATCCAAAGGCGTGAAATGCTTCTTCTCAATAGCGCATTGTCGAGGAAAGCTGGTAAGTCAACGCTTATTGCATTTAATTGACAAAGAACCTCCACAGTGAAAAGCTTTTAGCACGTGGAGTCTGAAGACAGACTAGGCAAGGGCAGTCATGCTAAATTTTTGTTACTGCGAAAATCAAACAGTCCACACCAATATTATGAATGGAGCTGACTTTTCATGAGATTTTTTATTGGGATGTTCTGACCTTACAATAATGCTAATGATGCTGTGTTTCATGCGCAAACAAGCACCAAGTTGAAAGATTTGTGCAGTGTTCATTGCTTGCAAGTCTTAAACCCATCAATGCCTGGTTGATGTTGTATTTTGGATGCTGTGATTGTTGTTGTGAAAATCAACCCTACCAAAGTTCTCAATGAAGCTACCTTTTCATGAGATTTTTTCTTGGGATATTCTGGCCTTACAATAATGTCAGTGATGCTGTGTTTCATGTGCAAACAAGTACCAAGTTGAAAAAATAACAGGATTTGTGTAATGTTCACTGCTTGCAAGTTTTAAGCCCATTAATGCCTTGGTTGATGCTGTAGTTAGACTACTGTAACTTTTCTGGGCAAAGATCAAACCCACCAATGTTCTCATGGGAGCTGCCTTTTTGTGAGATTTTTCTTGCGACTTTGTAGCCTACCAATGGCTTCAATGTTGTGAGATTTCATGCACAAAAACACAAAATCTAAAAGATTCCTGCAATGCTTTAAATCAGTATTTCTCCACACTTTTTTGTTCCATCTCCCCCTTTTCACTATTGACACATCGGTGTCACCCCCCAAGCCTGATAAAGCAAACCCAAATAATATTATATCAAGAAATCAATACATATCATGATCCCCAGTTCAGTGTGATAGATGTTCTTGGCAGCCGTTACAGACATTTTAGTGAGATACATTCATAGATCACGTCACTTATGGATCAACAAGCAATTTCTTTGCTTTGAGAGCATTAAGGTCACTGCCAAAAATCCTAGTTAAACCAAATATGATGTGGGAAACGATAGAACCCACATGGTTGAACACTTTTCCCCTTTTGTGCTGTTTCTTCCCCTACTGCCACTTTTGTTTTTTCACCCCCTTACCCCTTAAAATCATCACAAAGAGGGTGATTCCATCCACTTTGAGAAACACTGCTTTAAATCTAATAACACTTCCAACGATACTCTATTTACTGTGATGTTTGATGCACAAAAATATCAAACCTAGAAGTGCTGTCACAGTAGCTGACTTAGCGTATGATTTATTTCTAAAGAATTTATAGTTTATCAATGGCTTCAATGATGCTGTGTTTCAAGTGCAAACAAACATGAAATCAAAAGATAAAGATTCGTACAACGTTTTTTGCTTGCAAAGTTTGAAACCAGCAAAAATTCCATTGTGCTCTATTTACTGTGATTTTTGACGCATGAAAATTTGAAACCTAGAAGCGCTGTCAAGGTAGCTGACTTATCGTGAGATTTTTTTCTTGAAAATTTCAAACCTAGCAATAGTTTCAATAATGCAGTGTTCCATGCACAAACAAACATCAAATTGAAAAAATTAAATCTTTAGATCAATGCTTGTTGGATCAAAACTTTTAAACTTACCAACAGTCTTGCTCAATTGCAATATGAAAACATTCACTGTTGACATCCATGCCCATAGTGGCCAATAAAGGTGACATAGCCAAAATGACCAAAACTTTCATCTTGGGCAAAATGGCTGAGAAAATTTTCAGCCATTCACCATCCACAAAAGAAGCTTAATTGTTATTTGATTATAAGTATGTGAGTTGGAGTTTGCCTATGAGCAACCTCTGGCATCCCACTTTGGATATGCGAGTTTGTGTTTGCTAAGAGACAATCTCTGGTAACCTGCTCTGATAATAGGAGTTTGTACTCCAATAGGCCACTGTTGGCATAGGATTATATTGAAGTATATGCATACACTGGTACACAACTGATGGCAAGAAAGTATAACTAAACTTGAACACTGGTAGGAAAGGTATGAATTTTAGACTTAAGGGAAAATGGAACATGATCATACAGTGAAGCTTTTTTAAACTTGGTTTTATAGAATTGGTTGGTAATCCAAAATGTGTAGTATATTAAAATTTCTCTTTGCAGAATCAGTAAAGAAAAACAAAAAACAGATTGCAATGCCATTTAGCAACAAATCATTCAAATTGTGTGGATAAGCATGTTGAATTTTTTGAGCACAAGTTAAAATCGATTCAAGTAAAAAGAAATTTGTGACAGCATTCACAACAAAAAATAAATCTACTGTCTCGTGTCTACTCTTCATATGTTGCTTCCTACCAAATTGCAAAGCAGAATAAAAGCTTATACAATTGGTCAAGGTTTGGTAATGCAAATTATTAAAGTTCTAAAAATAATGATTAGTGAGAAAGTGAAGAATTGAATGCAGCTTCTTTGTCAAACAGCCCAATGAAAAGACATATTATGAGTAGACTTGTCTGATGATGTTCTTGAAGAGATTCAAATTCACGTGAACAAGTTTCTATTTTTTTCTATTTAATTGGATCCATCCACAGATATTGCAGATCTGCCCCAGCTTTCAGTTTCTATTCGCCATATCAACAAATGTAGCTGCATCAAAAGAATTGTTATTTTGCAAAAAATTTAGATAGCACATCAAAGTGTGCATTTAATTTTTACTTTCTCTGACCTTGTTTCAGCCTTTCACCTGTTAGCATTGCTTGCAGATGTAAAGACTGACGATGCGTAGTGTTATGTGAAATTGATATCCTATTAAAAATGTACAATTGATTCCTTGCTTGTTTCACCTCTAGAATGAAGTTGCTTGAATACAGATATGCGCAAGTTTGAATCGTTGCAAAAAGATCAAAGCAGAGCCTAGTTGACTGATTCCTTGAAAGCCTACAAAAAACTTAGCACTTTTGTTTGTTGTACACAAAGGTGAGGATATCTTATAATTCCTGAATGGTTTCTTTACGGAGTAACTATTCCTTGGGAGAAATGTGTTAGAATTTGCACTGACAGTTCATCAACATATAGATGCTGGTTTCATATCTGGAATAGTAAGGCCAATCAAAGGCAAAGCACCAAATGCTGAATAGACACATTGTTTTCTCCTCAGATATGCTCTAGTTGCAAAAAAATTATGGTGAAATTTGCATGATGAAGTTTAAGCTCCTTTGTAATATGTGTGAACTTGATTAAAGCAAGGCCGTTCAATCAGTGTTTATTTTCATCTTTATGCCCTGACATGAATGCTGATCATCAAGCATTACTGCTAAACACAGAAGTGCAATCAATCTGCGAGAAGAAATTGGTATCTTCCTAAAGCAACAGACTTTTGTGACATTAACTAAAAAGTTTGGTCAAGAAGATTTCTACGCAAAGGTTGCTTATCATGCAGATATATTGACTCTCTATAACTGTCTGGATTTATCTACTGTGGAGATGAAAGGTGCTGGTTTAGAGTATTTGATCATGATGCTAAAGTTGCTGCTTACTACAAAAAACTCATTCTCTGGAAAAGCTAGCTACCTGAGGTGAGCATTATATGCTCCTTAAACTAACAAGCTACATTTGTGACAAAGAAGTTGATATTAGGCAAACAATATAATCGGACAGCTGGAACAGCTTGCCCAAAAGTTTGTGGACTATTATATGGTGAAACTCTGGCACCTACTGATGAAAATGATTAGATAATTGATCCATTTGCTAGTGAATTTGCACACAGATCTGTTTCAGCTAGTGAACTAGTTACCCCTCCATGTTACAGAAAAGTTTATGAACATGATGGCAGAAGCAACAAATTACAGTATATTACTTAAGTATCTTTCAAAGAAAAATATCCAAAAGATAACCACTTTTGGGCTTTTATATACAAAGTGTATCCATCAGTTTTTAAGTTTGTGATTTGAAAACTCATTCCGTTTGTGACAACTTGGCTTTGTGGGACTAGATTTACTACAAGTAGTGCAATGTGCCTACTGAAAACAAAGCATCTAAGCAGTAGGAAGTTGAAGCTAACTACACCTGTGCTTATGCAAGGTAAAGCCACGATTACAAAGACTCACTGATGGCAAGCAAGCACAGCTTTCTCATTAGTGCAACAATGAGTGAAGTGATTTGATGATTATTGCAAATGTCCCGTACAAGTGACTGATTTGTATTAGGCCAGTGGTTCTCAAACGGGAACCATTTGGCTCACTTAGGGAGGTATTTTTTTTCCTGGGAGGAAATTTGTACCAGAGGAATTGAGGAGGAAAGCTTTGGATGAAAATACCTTAAGTTTTTATCATTAATTTATTCCATATTCAGCACATAAAAACTGCACAGAGAGGTTGGTTTAGATGGGATTGTCTACAGTACGCCAGCACAAGCTGCTTCATTGTCATCGTTTGTGTTAGTTCTCTCAATCCACTGCTTGGCTGCACTAGATCTCGGGGCACATTTTGAGCAGCCAATGGATTGTCTCATCATCCAAAACTGTCAGGCTGTGCAATCTACGGCGAGGTCGATGGATGGACATTGGAAGAAAACAATATGATCAACGGTTTGATCTTCTGCGCCATCCACAAATCACAGAAACAGCCATACTCCATTTATACAAACAGGAGTAGAAACGTCCGAAACCGGTGCGGAGATGGCTAATCCACCTAGTGCACCGCATTTCTGTTATTGTTGTCAGATAAGCTGACAAGTTGTTGTGCAGCAGGTGTAAATGGGTGTCTCAATTTGAGATGCGTGCATTCCCACTCGATGGACAGGTGTGTGCTGAGTCGAGCAGATGTCAAGGCTCCATGGGGCCGCATGCTAGAGACAGTATGGCTCTTTACGACAAAGCTCAGCAGGTTGGATGCCTGTGACAATAGGAAGATTGTCTGCTGGTGTAGGACGCAGGCATCCAGTCACAGTTCGCAAGGCGTCATTGATGACAGAGTCAATGAGGCAGGTGTGAGCACTGCGGCACCAGACAGAAGCGCAGTAGTATGCTGTTGAATGGACCAGGGCTGAGGTGGTTGGTCGTAATGTTATTGCTACAGCACCCCAGCCCAAGCCAGCAAGCCGCCTCAAAGAGTGCAATGCATGATGTCAACTTTTCGCGAAGTGACTCGAGGTGTTGGCGGTATGTGAGTGTCCTGTCCAACGTTACTCCGAGGCATTTGGGTTCAGAGCAGAAGAGCAGGGTTTCATTGCTGTGGTTGACTTTTAGCTCATGTTTAGCTTTTTTGTTGTTGAGATGGAAGACTGCCAACACTGCTTCTGCAGTACTGAGCTGCAATTTCTACGTCTGGAGGCATTCACCTACAGCTGTCATTCTTTGTTTAGCACCCATTTCACTGTTTGTCAGTCTCCATCAGCATACGTGATTGCTAGATCGTTGGCGTATGACTACGTTCTGGAGACAGTGTTGGCAAGTCAGAGGTGTAGATGTTGAAGAGAAGCGGTGTCAAGGCAAGTCCTTGTGGGACGCTGTTCTTGATGCATCGTAACCTACTCCGTTTGCCGTTAGCAGTGGTAAGGGCGAAGCTACGATTACCACCATCTCCATGATCATGCGGACCATGCACCTTTCAGGTGACAATCACAATAACTTGCAGCTACAAGTGGGCTTGCCAGGTAGTCACTGGCAAAAAAGGCCAGATCAACCCTCACAACAGCCAAATAGCACCAAAAAGTCAAACACAAGATAAATACACACCAACATCTTTAAACGAAGCTTATTCCATAAAACTTCTCAAAACTTTTGGTCTTGCAAAAGAGTAATCTTAAACTGCAAACCTAAAAGCATGAAACAGCAAAGCAAAAAATTATAAATTCTTGTAAAGAGTTTCCAATAGAAATGTATCAATCTGTGTCTAGAAACAGTGTCTAAAATCTGACAATGTCTAGAGACTCCAGAAATCAGCCACATTCATCTTTAAATCCAAGAGAAAAAAAGTCCACGAGAAGTTGAAAAAAGCCAAACTAGCAACACTGAGCACAAGCTGTTGAACTGCAGTGACTGATGTCATAAAAGAGTGTTTGGTTCATAATCATCTTTTATTTCTTCATGGTAGGTAGTGTGAAATTTTTGCAATTATCATTTGTGATCTGATCTTTGATAAGGAGGAATTCATAGTGTTTGGGTTTGCAAAGGAGGAATGTGAAGAAAACTTTGAGAACCACTGTATTAGGCTATCAGTATAATTCTGTCATCATAAAAAATTTCACTACATACTTGCTTTTAATATATAAAGATATGCTTGGTTCGCCAATGTTTGTAAATTTGATTTTTATGGGAACTTGGGTTGCTTTGGAAAAATATTGAGAATCACTGCCCTGGTAGACTAAGGCAGGGTCTAATACAGACATAACCCGCAGCCCTCAGTGCAACCCACTGTCTTGTTTGGTGAAGCCCACGTGGTATTGCTCATGATCTTGAAATGGTATTTCGCTTGAAGTTCATGAACAAAGACCTATAATATTTTTTAATTACCTGAGAACCATGGACCACGCAGAGAATAGAAATTTTCACGTCATTTGTAATTGTTATGCTATAGTGGAGATTACACTCTTTAGTCTTTGTGATGTAAAAATTTGTTTGTGATTCAACTGCAAGGCTTACAGAGGCTTTCCTGTATAATATTGTTTAAACAATTTGTCAATATCTGGATTCTCACAGGCAGTTGTTTTTGCGAACTAAGTGCTATTAGTTTTGATATTAGATTGGGGTGCGTTGTTGAAAAGATTTCAGCTTGATTCATCTAACATCATTAACTAGATTTTTGATGCTGATGTTGTTTGTGGCATTAAAAGTGTTGGGATTGAAAATTTAGGAAGAGTGAGAAAAATTCGCAGCAGGACAAAAAACGATGTTGAGAAGGTTGGCAATCAATAATATTTCTTTTGCAGTTCACACAAGCAGCATTGTAATTGAGTCACAAATATTGGCAATTTTACGCGAAGCATGTCATGTTAAAAAAAACGAAAATTTCGAAGGAAGGACGCCTAGAAAATTGTTTCCTTTTTTGGAAGCACCTAGCTAATTTGTTATGAGCAATTTTTTTCAAAGCTGAAACATTGCAAAAAAAATTACAGCGATCAATTGTCAGACCAACATCTGATTAGTCAACTTCGAGTTGCTTGCAGTTCTTCTATGAAAGCCAATCTTCCGATACTCTGTAAACACCCTTAACAATCAACATCAAGTATCGCATTGATGATTATCATGTCCATATAGTTATAGGCTACGCGATGTCTAATGAGGGACCACTTCACTTGAACTAATTTTTTAAGTAAGAGAATGATTAAAGTTTTATCCAATAAAAAAATTATTCCGGCCCGCGATAACTTTCCAAAAGTCAAAGGTGGCCCGCTAGTGAATAACGTTGCACATGCCTGGTCTAGTACAATACCATGTACTGCAGTGGTGCTCCAACTTTTTGGCTCGTGGGCCACAAGACAAATGATTTGTCTTTCAGAAACCCTTTGCGGGCCACAAGAAAAAGAATTAGCCTAACAATCTCAATAAAAATTTTCCAAAAAATTATCGTAAATGATTAAAGTGCTAAGTTTTCTTACCAATGAAAATTGCCTCGCGGGCCACTCCAGAGGGCCTTGCGGGCAACATGTGGCCCGCGGGCCACGGTTTGAGCACCACTGATCGATGTACTCAGTGTACTATATAGCTCATGCAGATGTTCCACCACCAGCACGCGTACTGTACAAGATGACAAGCAGATTTGCAGAGGATCTTGCATGGTCCAGTGATTCAACGAATGTCACTAAATG
>Ga0210059_1006129_pt1 | contig 19309 bp, 13 predicted proteins | sample Ectturendosymbi2_FD_188042 | JGI IMG/M metagenome (GOLD analysis project Ga0210059, IMG submission 188042) | Ecteinascidia turbinata endosymbiont from Florida, USA - Sample 2 (SPAdes) (version 2) | ecosystem: Host-associated > Tunicates > Ascidians > Unclassified | place: Key West, Florida... | reverse complement strand
AATAGTGCTGCTGTTTGTCTTCGGCAAAACTTCGCAGAGGTTTGCCTGAAAATGTAACTTTCTAATATTATACACTTACATCTTTAAATTTTACGCTGTCTGTTTCTGAATATGTGACAACCAACATTATAGCCTTGTAAAGCCAGTCAGCCAACATTTTTGCACGAAACAAATCACAGCTGTACTGTGGTCTCTCACGTGTGCCGCAGTTAAACTTCACTGTTTCAAGACAGTGACCTTTCTTACAGTAAACCACACTGGATAAATGTCGGACAGAGGCAGTTAACAATCTTTTGCGGTCTCTAGAAACTTGCAAAATGCTAAAAATCAATTTTGAAGTGAAAATTTATAAAAATATCATAACATGAACATGGCTATGTGTGACATCTAGCATGAAAAACTCTTCACACAAACCGTGAAAAACGTCACATTTATTTTTCAAACCTCTTCAAATACAAACCTATGACAAAAAAGTGGGGGGACATGGCATATTATGTCCCCACGTCTAAAAAAGTGGAGGGACAAGCCCCCGTGTCCCCGACCAAATTGCGCTCATGATTTCATCATTGACGCAATCGCTTCGCGGGCTGGATGAAATGACTTTGCGGGCCGTAGTTTGAAGACCCCTGGTCTAAATGCAGTGGAATTCGCCTATAACGAATTAAGTTATAATGACGCTTTTTCGTTGGCCACCACAGAATATTTTTTTCGTGTATAATGACAGTCAAAAATGTTCGTTACACGCTGAAGTGTAAGTTCGGCTATGTGGAGCCACCACCAAACCTTTTGTGACCAAATAGAAGCACAGTTTAGTTATAACCCTGTAAGTCCCGCGATCGCCAAAATTTTGGCGCGGATTTTAAACGTTTTAAAAGCTATGCCTCGCCAGCTACTATAGCTACAGAGCTGTTCAAACAATCCACGGATTCAGCAAGTCTTCTAGTTTCGATTTTAAAAAAGTTGTTTGATTTGGGTGGGGGGGTTCTCTTGGTGACGTCACAAAGAAGGCAGGTTTTTGAACTTTTGACCAACTTTAACTGGCCCTGGGCGCTAATCCAATGAGCCATTTTTATGGCTCAAATTTTTTTGGAAACTAGATGATCATCCGCGTCTACAGAGCCCTTGATTGACCTTCTCGCATGTCTAGAACAAAGTTATGGCCCAAAAACCCCGTTGTGCTCAAAATTTCAAAAACTGCAGAAACAGCATGAGTCTCCCACTGACGGCATCTTTTGCCAGGGAAACTTCCGCGAGCTATTGATCGAGAGCTATTCGCGACCCTGGAGAAAGACTCGTGAAGCCTTGTAGTTTGCACTAAAAAAAACTTTTGAGGTTTGGATACGGGGTTTTCAGTGGGTGTCGTTAGAAAAAGGGTTGGTTTTGCTATTTTTTGGTTATTCCTTTATGATGTCATCACCCAGACAATGAGCCGAAATAGTGGCTCAAAATTTGGTTGGATTCTAGGCTGGAATATGAAGCTTTAGAGGCCTAGGCCCTAGATCGACTTCCTGGCGTTTGTGGTCCCCAAGTTATGGCCGAAAGACCCCTAATCTTGTAAGGATTCCCTAGGGAATTAGTGGGGATCCCCTAATTATATTTTGCTTGTTTTGCCATAACTTTTGAACCAGAAATGCTGGAAAGTCTATCAAACCCTCTAAAGACTCGTATTGTAGACCAGAATCCAAAAAAACTTTCAGCCACAAAATCTGATGTATTGTTCGCTCCCAGGATATGACGTCATCATCCAAATGTAAACAAAATATGCATAAACATCCTCTCATTATGTAAGCATCAACAATAAAAACGAGATCTCAAGCTGAAATATTTTTTGCTGTCTAAACTACAAGTCTTCACCAGTCTTTTTAGGGCTTGAACAGCTCTCTAGCCTATTCTAACGGCGAGTTATGGCCATATACAAAGGGTGTGTTATTCAACCCCTTGTCTCCTTTTGTAGGAGTAGAAATTTTGACCACTTTTTTGTTTTTGTGGTATAATTTTTGATCCAGATATGCTAGAAAGTCACGCAAGGGCTCTAAATACTCGTAGAATAGCCTAGTTTCTAACAAAACTTGAGCGAACAAATTGGCTCATTGGATTGGCATCCAGAGCCGTGTAAACTAGGCCTAAACTTGGCCAATAAAATGAAAATGACACCCCCACTTGTGATGTCCTCCCCCAGAGCGCCACACACCCAAAACGAAAAATTTTTTTTAAATTTCAACTAGCAGACTTGCTGAATCCGTAGATGGTTTGAACAGTTTTTTAGCTCAATCGGCTGGCAAGTTATAGCGTTGCAAACCCTGCGCCAAAATTTTGGCGATGCGCAGGATTGAAAGGGTAAAGTGGCCAATCATTGAACCGTGCATTGCCTGCGGTGAGAACGGCATCAAAGACTGAGCCATAAAGAGCAATCGAGGCAAATCGTTACGTGAGTTTTAGTATACAGTATCAAGGATTGTTGGGACTGTAGTCAGTTTGATCGATAGTCCTGGTGGAACAGTGCGTTACTTCTTGAACAAAAGAATCAGTAGCCAAATGTGGAAAAAGTATGACATCATTATTGCTGAGCTCTTACCCTTATTTCTTGGTTTTATTGCTTTCTGTGTTCCCTTTGTTTTTTGTGTATCACCAATGTCTGGGAGTATCGACATGATAACCTAAGGTTTTTTTCAGTCTCACAACTACAACCTTGGGAATGCTTTCAAGCATTTACAAAGAGCGTTTGTTTTTATTGTTCTGTACCCAGGTCTGGGTGTTTTCACAGTAAACAATAAAATACATAATGACATTGTGGTTTCGTTAAACAGCGAAAATGGTAAGAAAGTTGCAAAACTTTCAAAAGATTCCGATATCCAAAGAAAGGAATGAATACTATTTTGCAAAAACTGGATAAATTTAAATTTGCCTTTTTATCATCAGAGCATATGCGAAAACACAATGGAGTAAGCGACAATTATGATCAAAAAACACTACCTCCCGCAATAAAATTGGTTGAAAACACCATTTAAAGGAAGGATTCATTGCAGTTCGTCTGTGACGACAGTTCGCCTACAGCGACGTTTTTTTGAAGTGACATTATAGGAGAATTCTGTACTGTAATGAAAAATCTTACTTTGTTCTTATCTGTAGTTTAAACATAATATGATGTGTTACGATGTTTGCCAAGGCCATTGTTTCATTTGCCTCACTTATAAACTGCCACTGGCAGATGTGACCTTAGAGTTTACCAGATCTGCTTGAAAAGAGTGACATTTGAAATAAATAATATATCGGATATCCTGAAATAAATAACTTTTCGAAGAAAGGAATGCTGTGACCTGTTAATGATTTAGCAATTTTCACAAATTACTCCTTCAACAACTTTCTTACACAAAATCTTCATACCTCTGCCTCAATATCTGCATGTCCTTGATGGCAAAAACGATACATAGGAAGCATACAATGAGATTCCATAGTGCGGACAATGCTACTGAATTTTCCTTCTTTGTTCACAGGGCACGTCATAGTAACATGAAAGTAATATCACACATGCACTGAACAATAGCGTACTAAGTCAGTACTAAATCGGTAAATTTATGTGAAGAATAGCGTTCCATGTTGCTTTTCTGCATCTTAGCACATTTGTAAACAAAGGAATGGCCATTCACTTAAAAGGGATGGTTTTCTTTGGACAAATTCTAATTTTGTGGCAATCATGAGACAAAAAAGCAGATGAGGATCTTTTCTGAAGGGGTACGAAAAACAAAGGTCTATCATTGCACAGTGCAATCAAATTCAAACTAAGCATGGATCATTCTTAACTCGCATCACAGCTACCTAACACAAGAAACACTGAACATTTGCGCTGTTGAGTTTCCTAAAATGATGATAGGCGTACAATTTGAAGAATAAAAATATAACTTTACGCAAAAGTGTATGACGAACGTGTATTCCATATAATATTTTCGAACAAAAGACCTTTTTTTTAATTGCAAAAATATGGTCAAGTAAGATTTCACATTTTTTTGGTTTTTCATTTCTTTCTGCCAGCGCTAATGCATGCAAATGCCAAAAAAGTCCCGACAAATCTTAAATGTGCCTTATTTATTTCTTGAACAACGATGTGCGTTATGCCGATACCTGGATATGTCCGTCGTCACGTTAGGTCGAGTGAACAAGGCAAAGACAAGATGAACAGTTTAAAAAAACTTGCAAATGAAAAACGAAATGACAACAACAATTTAAGACTGTAAGAATGCTATTTCAAAAAACAAACCGGACGCAACTGTTGGCAGAGGACGTAGTCACTGTGACAGGACTGGATACCGTTCGTAAAAGCAGCGTGCAGTGAAGGAACAGAATTGCACAAAAGTTAACTGGTCTTCCAATAAAACGGTTAATGTGCACACATTATGTAGCAAAAACTATACAAAAAATCCGGTTCTGTGTCTGTATTTTAGCTTTCCCGCAGTTAAGGAATGTACCTGGTATCATTGATGCCACCGTTACATTTTAAATAGCTCTGCTTCTTTTCTGGGTATGAATGTAATATAGAAACAAAAAGCTTTTGGGCAGGCGGAAAAGTATACACGAAGTACGAACAATGTCCTGTAAAGACTATTGCAAACGTAGCAGTTCGACGCGTTGACGAATGGGAACACACATAACTTTCCCATGTTGGTTCAGTGATTGACTTGTTGTCTGCTGAAGCCAAGCACCAAGACAAATTTGTTGTGCCGATTTCTTCACATTGCCATAGGAACGCCAACCAGGGCGTCCAAAAAACAATGTTCTTACCGAGGCTAAAGCAAAACTCTTGCCTCAGTGAAAATGATGAATAGCAATACGCCATCGATGACCAACTTGAAGAATATTCCACAATTTTCAGAACCCTGTTCCGAGAAGACATTGAAGCAGTCCCGTTATGACGGGAGGACTTTGGTGGGCTTAGCCCCCCAAACAAAGCTCCACGCCCACCGAATTTAAATATGAAACACCATAAATAAGGAGAGTTTTTGTCAAATTTTAGAATGTCAAGCCCCCCTGCACAAGCGTAAACCGCCCGTATTTAATATCTTCTGGTGAGGATTCTGCATTGAAAAAATCCTAAAGGACCTGTGACGAACATGTTCCGGATAATGATCAGCTGTTTTTTGCAAAGACACGGGATTAAGATTCTCAATAACGCTTGATATAAGAAAAGACCACAAAACTCAGAAAATTTTCTTTCCAGTGGCTGTAGCGCCAGGATTACATTTGGCAAATAACGAGAACGCCGTTTGTTTCAAAGCAGCATTCTCCGCTTCTGAACTCATAGCACGTAGGCCCACATATATTACTGAAAAATGGTTCGGCTGATTAACCCTTACTCAAAATTTGTCACAAATCATTTGCAGGCCATCCACTCTTGATAATCATGTGCCACTTTAAAGTCTTCTTACTTGAAAGCAATGCAAAACAATAAGCCTTCATCAAACATATGCTAACAAGTGAACTGTCAGCTGCTTCAAAATGGCTGCAGCTCTTTCGAAATGGCTATCTTGTTTGGATGCCTTACCACAACTTTTTTGTTAGCACTATACATCCATTACCGTACAACCTTATCTTCGTGCTCAACCTCCATTGAGGAAAAGCTCTCAACTTGCTTTCCTAACATTTAGTGCTGAACCAAAACGTGGGTAAACTCTTTGCTTTGCTTTCCATATTTTCCTACATTTAGTGCTGAACCTAAACGTAAGGACAATATTCGCCGTATTTCTCTACATTCACTGCTGAACTTAAACATAGGGATGCCCGTCGCCCTGACATCCCTATTTCCTAGATTAAGTGCTGAACTTAAACGGGAGGACAATCTTCGCTTTGCTTTCCTTATTTCCCCACATTTAGTAATAACTCTAAACGTATAGGGAAAATCTTAGTCTTGCTTTCCCTATTTCTCTACATTTAGTGCAGATCCAAAACGTAGGGAAAGTCTTCGCCGTGCCTTCTCTATTTCCCTACATTTAGTTTTAGATCAGTAACGTAGGGAACGTCTTCGCCTTACCTTCCCTATTTCCCTACATTTAGTGTAGATCCTGAACGTAGGGAAAGCCTTCCCCTTGCTTTGCTATTTCGCTACATTTAATACTGAACCTGAACCTAGGGAAAGTCTTTGCCCTGCCTTCCCTATTTCCCTACATTTAGTATAGATCCAATACGTAGGGAAAGTCTTCGACTTGTCTTCCCTATATTTAGTTTAGATCCGAAACCTAGGGAAGGACTTCGCCTTGCCTTCCCTATTCCCTACATTTAGTATAGATCCGAAACGTAGGGAAAGTCTTCGACTTGTCTTCCTTATTTCCCTATATTTAGTGTAGATCTGAAACCTAGGGAAAGTCTTCGCCTTGCCTTCCCTATTCCCTACATTTAGTGCTGGCTCTAAACGTAGGGAAAGTCTTTGCCCCGCCTTCCCTATATTTAGTGCTGAACCTGAACGCAGGGAAGGTCTGCGCCCCGCCTTCCCTATTTCCCTACATTTAGTGCTGAACCTGAAGGTAGGGAAAGTCTTCGCCCTGCCTTCCCTATTTTCTACATTTAGTGCTGGCTATAGGCGTAGGAAAAATGTTCGCCCCACCTTCCATATTTCCTTACATTTAGTGCTGGCTCCAAATGTAGGGAAAGTCTTCGCCCTGCCTTCTCCATTTCTTTACATTTAGTGCTGAACCTGAACCCAGGTAAAGTCTTCGCCCCACTCTCTATTTCCTTACATTTAGTGCTGGCTCTAAAGGTAGGGAAGTCTTCGCCCCTGTCCTCCATATTTCCCTACATTTAGTGCTGGCTCCAAACATAGGGAAAGTCTTCGCCCCGCTTCCCTATTTCCCTACATTTAGTGATGAACCTGAATGTAGGGAAAGTCTTCGCCCCGCATTTCCCTACATTCAGTGCTGAACCTGAACGTAGGGAAAGTCTTTGCGCTGCCTTCCCTATTTCCCTGCATTTAGTCTAGATCCGAAACGTAGGGAAAGTCTTTGCTTTGCTTTCCCTATTTCCCTACAATGTGCTGAATCTGAACGTAGAGAAAGTTTTCGCCCTGCTTTCTCAATTTACCTACACTTAGTGGTGAACCTGAACGTAGGGAAAGTCTTCGCCATGCTTTCCCTATTTCCCTACATTTAGTGCTAAACCTTAACGTAGGGAAAGTCTTCGCCCCTCCTTCCGTATTTTCCTACATTTAGTGCTGGTTCTAAACGTAGGGAAAGTCTTCACCCTGCCTTCCCTATTTCCCCTACATTTAGTGTAGACCAGTGGTTCTCAAAGTGGTTGATATAGACCCCCAGGGGTCGATTGGACCATCCTAGGGGTCGATAAATAGTCTAGGGATTGAATGGGGGTCACTCAGTGGCCAGGGGGGCAATGAACAGCTGCTGGGGTCTATGGGAACAATGAAGCCTCGAAGTCAAAATTATTTTCAATCGGGCAAGGAATGCAATCGGCGTTTTTTAACAAATCAAACAAAATTAGGAGGGTTGATCTAATTTCAGCCACAGTAATGTGAAAGTACATTCGATTCGAATAGTTTTTATTAAATCATCCATTGTGATGACACTATGAACACTGTTCTGTTTGTTACGTCACAAACATTATTGTAGTGCATGTGTCACATTACGGCAGTTCTTAGACTGGTAGTACAGCAGTAAGCTACGCAGTAAGACGGCGAACAATCATTGTATACCCCAGTGATAGCCACAGTAAATACTTTTGCAAAGCTAGCGGCAATGAGTCAGTATGCCTCATAGGCAAAGAGCTCAGTGTATGCATTTCCCAACATAGATAGTTTCGGGCAAGGGCGTACGCAATGGGGAGTTGGGATTTGTGCTTGATATTTTGCAAAAATTTTATTACCTGTGCAAAGGAAATTCAATTGTTTTCGCATACTTTATGCTTGTTAATTTGTCGGCGTAATGCAAATACTGTATTCCCCGCTTACCAAGGTTAATAAGCCCACCCACCCAAAATTATACAGTCCGGAATTACTCCATTTATTCCTGTAACAAAAAAATCCCGCTTTATAGGCTCAAAACCCCGCTTAATAAGCCCAATTTTCGGATCACCTTTGCTTAAATTTGGGTGAAAAAACGTTGCAACTCACACTTCTTTGCTTTGTTTTCGACGGTTTCACACTTCGTTACGCTGTTGACTTATTTCTTAATTCAACTATTTCGTCACATATCGTTTGTTTGTGCCGTAATCGATAGGCAAGACAACTGGTGCTCTGTAGAATTTATTTGCAAAATGGCGAAGAGACGTGGAGACGACATGAATGTTACTTTTTCGTAATTATCAGTAACAAAGAAAATTGCTCGTTACCTGTAACTGTTTTACATCGTAGATTTAGCAACTTTTAACGATAGTACAGTCGGGCATATTCATTTATGCGTATGATAGTGGTGAAAATTTGTCCATCGGTTAAATAAGCCCACCCGCTATAAGTCCAAAATCGTCCGGTCCCGAGGTGGGCTTAATAAGTGAGGACTACTGTACCACGGAATGAATTTGCATGGAAATTTCAAGGAACATTGTAACTTGGCCAAAAATTAATAATTAGGTTTTGGTGGGAATCTGGGTTATCGCTTGGCTCCAGAAACGTGTTCAATCGGTTTCATATTCTCATATAAGACCTTTGTCATGGTTATATGCAGTGATGTGTTTAAAGGGAAGGCAAACGAAGCACTTGCTTTGGGCACCTATTTCAGGCCCCCTTTCAATGTATTCCGCCCGTCAATATTCCTCACTTTTGGTGAAAAGTTTATTATCCGCTCATATAATATTTTCCGAACCACATCATAATTCAGTACTCTGCGTTCAAAGTGGCCTCCAAGAGCTACTACAACGTGTATATAGATTCGATCTTGCAAACCACAGGGTGTGCTCCAGCCATTCCAGCAGCACAATTTCCATGCTCGACTGCTCGTATTCGACAAGACATAAGCGCAGCCTCATTTTTGCAGTTGTGAATTGCTTTGATGCAATGATGAGTGTGTTTTACTCCCCTGTTTTAATGGGCAGCCTGATATTTTTGAGAGTAGTGAACACCTATGTTGTAACGTCAAGTTTATATCCCTCTGATATTTTAACTTGGAGCACTGATGGTTTATTTTCAATGCCATAACAAATAAAATATGGGGAGTGCTTGTAGAAGAATATACACATTATGTCAACAAACTTCGCCAAAACGTTGGTTTGGAAATATGCATATGACGGCAAATTGTGACGTCACAAACGATACACACCAAATGCAAATGACCACCCAATGCCACTGAATGAACCCCCCCATGAAAATTTCCGCGTACGCCACTGGTTTCGGGGGTCTACAGAAAATTGTATGCCTTCATTGGGGGTCAACGTGTAGAAAGGTTTGAGAACCACTGGTGTACACACTAAACGTAGGGAAGAAAATTTTATGGGGAAACACTTCCCTATTTCCCTCCGTCCTTTTTTCCCTACAATTAGGGTTGCCCTTACAAAATTGCACAAAATCAAAAAGTCTCAGTTAGTGTTACAATCACAAAATTTTAAGATTCACAAGCCCACTCATTAAAAAACACTGGATAGCTACAATCATATAAAGCTGAACAACCGTGTCAGTGACATGACATCAGTTATATTTGTGAAATAAGTGGTTAGTTCACATAGACAAGTCGTGACTTTTTATGAAACTATACCTTAGAACTAAATACTTCTCCAGCTTACTAAACGTTACGTGTTGTTTTTCATGTACCTAACGCTTATTGGAATAAATAATGTGTACTGCTAGGCCTAATGTTACCTTTGTCTCTTCAACTTCATTTCGTGACACCGTGCATCTGGTTGGGAACAACTTATACATTCATGCAACTCACCCCACTATGGTCTGTGGGTAAATTTACATTTTTCTTCATGATTTGAATGTATAACCATTGTTTTCTACCCTTGCTACTTGTTTTTGTAATTAAATGTTGTGTTAAAATGCCTGGCTCTCTGCCTCATACTGTAACCCTTAGCCCTTGTTATTGCTACTCGCTTCCTTCACCTGTATGCTTGCCTCACCTGCTCATCTGTACATGTATTAACTCTTCATCCATTGCGATTGCTTGCCCACCATCATCTGTGTACTGTGTTATGTGTTTGGTAGTATCTATTTTACCGGCGATATTCTGGTGGCAACAGATCAGCTATTGTGCCGGCATTAGCATTAGGTTAGGTTAGGGCTACGCTTAGGGTTAAGGTTAGCATTTGTTTGTAGGTTTATCTTTTAGTTACATTTACTTCCTTTCTACAGTACCAAGCCTTTTTTTTGCTGCTGCTATCCTGGCAGCAAAATAGACACTCACACTGCCTAGGCTATGTGTTTTTTACTTTTCTTTTGGTTGTATTTCTCTGTTGTTTCTTTTGTTTCTTTCTGGATTTACATTGATTCCTATTTTCTCTCACGGTAACTAGATAGCTATGAAAAAATACTAGAACACCAGGAAAAATACTATATTTAGTGGAAAAACACCAGGCGAGTGGCACCACTGCTGGGTACAGTGATGCCAGGTTATTTTGTGAAAACAAGCAAGCAAATTTGAAAAACAAGCCGAAAATGGGTAATTTAACGGAAAAAGAAGCCGAACGTGCGTTTGATAGGAAAATTCAAAAAATCATAAAAAAGCAGGTTAGGTTTCATACAAAAACAGGGAGTCAAATCCGAAAAAACAAGCCCAAAATGAGCAGATTTACACAAAAACACGCCCAAATTCTGTTTTCCAGTAAATTGAAAGAGCAAAATCTCCAAGAAATTTGATGAAAACGCAATCCGCAATGCAGAAATCTGCAAAAAAACAAGCCCAAAAAAGAAGAAAATCTTAATCAAAACTAGCCCTAAAACAAGCAACCCGCAAGACTTTAAAAAAGACGCAAATCCACAAGAAAACAAGCCCAAATTCACGCGAATACTGCAAGGTTGGCAACACTGGCTAGCAGAGATGATCACAATCCTGTTTCCCGGTTGGATATCCGGCAGGATAGTGAGTTTGGAACCCGATACGGATATCCAAAAACTGCTTTCAAACGGGAACCGGATACGGATCCGGATATCCGAAACGGTTTTATCAATATTTCAAGAATTCAGACTTTTGGAAAAAGTTGCATATTGCACAATCATTCATTATTATCTGCAGAAGCGTCTTTTCAGCCTTCTGTACCATGACTCAGAGCCTGTCTATGGCGTAATCTCTGTACCATGGCGTACTCCCATTCCTCCTCTTAATCGGCTAATTGGACACGCCAAGTTTGTCAGCATGAATCTGTTCCTGATGTGGCGAGATAGGGCTCTTTCAGTAAACATTAAGGACGTTGTTTGCTGCGTACCTGTGCCTGGACTAACGCTAGCAAGTGTAGGCCTACTGTGATCTGTAGTCTAGACTAGCTAAAGCACTCTAGTTCTTTTAATGTGAACTGTAGTCTACACCAGGCCTTGCAGTTTTCATGCCTATTCTACGTGAGCCTGCAAGTGCATTGATTGACCGGTTGTTGGATGATACCAGGCCAGATAGCTTTTTTCTTTCTTAAACATGATAATTATTTTTTTGTGACATTGACTTGTTAGACTGAATTTTTAGTCAGTCGTTTCAATATAAATGACATATTTTAACCCAAAGTATTTTTTTGAATGCTTTTTTGGTTGGTAGACTAGCATTGCTATGTAGTTAGGTTTGCTTAAAGTGCAAAAATGGGTAGGATTAATAAATAAAATTATGAATGTGAGCTCATGGATGGTGTTAAAATCTAATCATTGTTACCAAAGAATTGGCTATTAAAAAGCTTGGTGTGGCAAAAGAACCGTCACCAGAAACTCTTCTATAGGCTAGGGGAGCTTTGCATTTGTGCAGTGGGGCTTGATTTTCTGAAATTTGAACAAACATCAATGTTTTATAGTGGTTCATATTTCAATTTAGGTGGGGATTGGAGCTTTGTTTCGGAAGGGCTAAGCCCATCAAAGACCCCCATGGCTACGGGACTGTGTGGCAAAATATCAGTTAGCTTTTTAATGCAACTGACTCAGAAAAGTACTTAGGCCTAGGTTATGCAATATGTCAAGCTTGCAAGATATATCAAACTTTCTATTTATGAGCATGACAGGGCCCAAAGTGGCACAACACATTTAAGCAGTGTCCATTCTGCTTCATGAGGCAAAACCTGTGGTGGGACTATTTTGCCTTCATTTGAACGCAATTGGTTGAAGTGGTCATGTGCAAGAGTGTAGTGCTAAAAACAGAGGTGTGGGAACGCCGTTCCTACACCAAATAAAGAGGAAGGCTGCACCAAACAGTTCGAATAAAGTGAGCATTTGCCTGCAAGAACTTCTACACTGGATCTTCCTGTTTCACTGCAGACTTTTGACTAGCAGTGCGAATCTGCATGTTGCTAGCACATCTGTGAGATTGCAGCCATGTTTTGACATAATCGTTTAGATCTCACATCTTCAACTACCGTTACTAGTGCAAAAACGTATGGGAACGCTTTCCTACACCAACAAATGTATGGCAACGTTGTTCCCACACGTTCCCACCCAACTACACCCTGGTCATGTCACACTGACAAGTACAATATGCAGAGACAATTCGTTGGGATTTAAGAGTTTATGGTTAGGGTTTAGGATCAGGGATTATGGTCAAGATATAGGGTCAATATTTTAGTTGAGGAGTTCGGTGTTTAGACTAGAGTTAGGGTTTAGCCTACAGTTCAGTTAATCCAACCAAGAAGCTGCTAACTGTTTGCCAGCACTGAAACCATGACAACCATCATCCATGCATGGGACTGAGCTGTTACAGATGTCATGTTCAACTAAGCAGGACATGCATTCCAAGCTTGTCATGTGACTACTTCAACCAATCGTGTTCAGCTGACGGCAAAATAACTTCAGAAGTTATTTTGCCTCATGACGCAAAATAGACAAAGCACAAAAATATATGTTGTGCCTCATAATACACTTTCAGAGAGTTTTCGGAAACGGATAGTATGATTTCAACCAAAACAGGATTCAGATCGGAAACGGATATCATTTTTCAAAAACAGGATAGGATCGGATAGTAAAAAATCACTATCCGATCATCTCTGCTGGCTAGGTAAGATCCATTTTCAGCGCCCCCTCATAGCTTATGACGTCACCCTGTTCAATCAACCGTGTCAGGATCTGTTAACCAGGCGCGTAGCAGTGGTGTACAGGATCCGGAGTTTGGAGTCCAATCCGGCCGGATATTTGGATTTTTTTGGATTTGCATTGGTTTGGATATCGTTTCCCTTACAACCGGATCCGGATTATCCAAATGAAACAAAATTTGACCATGCAAAAAATCTTGATATGGAATTATAGTTGTATGAGGAAAAATTACGATATTTCGAAATCATATTACTAAAAATCTACTTGTCTAATTTCTCTCAATGGAGTGAAGTGTTCCCTGCTGCTCGGGATCCTAACTTTCAGACCGAGGACATCTCAAGCAACATGTAGTTTGGAACTGTGTGAAGATGAGCATGACTGATTATATCGTTTTATTATGACGCAGCCCATCGTTATTCAGATGAGTCATGTTTCATTTTTTAAATATATTGATTAGTAGATCAGTAAAATATTGGTGTTTATTAAGGCATTACAAAAAGTTTTTTTCAGCATTGAATGAAGTACACCAGTTTTTGTTTCAACAGCGTAGCTCAGTAGTCAAACTCAAAGTGGCCTTACCTCACATTACAACTAAATAAGAGTAATAAACATGGTGAAAACGTATTGACATTTTGACCATATTGTTGTAGGATGAAATACACCTGAACTGAGAATGAAAACCTGTGAAGTATTGGATTTAACAAAAAGTGGCAAGGTTGTTTATTCTCTAAGCCTAGCAGTTCTTGAAGTTCAGTTTGGAAAGTGTAAGAGTTTCAAATCAAAAATGGATTGAGGGAACATTCATTCCACTGCTTTAAGAAATGATTTCATTGGACATAAAATTATCGTAATGGTTCTGTCATGGTTAAATTAACGTACAATAGCTGTTGGCATTGCATGGAGTTCAGCAGATGTCCAAATGTAAGCTAATTGTAGGCTGACTGTAATTTGATTTAAACATCTCCATTAGAGAGTGCACGTGAATTGTGCACAACTATAACTTGCGCTACCATACAGAAAAAGAATTGTGCACTTCTTGTCAATATCTCTCATAAAGTGATTGTGGTAGGCAGTTGTAACCATGGCATTCGAGACAAAGTGTGTTGGCAGTGTCTATTTTGCCTCACGAGGCAACACTACTGCTGGTGCTCTTTTACCTTTAGACAAACACAATTGTTTGAAATGGTCACATGACAAGTTAAAAACGCATAACCTGTGATGAAGTAAGCAGGCTACTTGTGACATTGTTGGGACTTTTTGCCACCCCATGTAGTCACTCGGTGCCCCCTGCAGTGATTTTGCGCCCCCATGGCAGTGATGAAAGTTGAATAATTTTCTTACCTGAATGATCCAGTATTTTGTCAATACCGTCCCAAAATTTCAGCCATAGTTATAAAAATGGAGTCAAGAGCACATCTACTTTTGGCCAATCCTGCACTGTACATTTCAAATACACAAAAAACGTACTGTACATTCTGAAAACCACCATTTCAAAATCAACCTAAAAGCTCCGAAAGTGGTTAAGGCAATGCAACTTGAGTTGTCTAAATTTAACAGGTCTGTAACGAACGTGGTCTGTTGTGAGTGGCCTGTTATGAACAGGCCTATTTTGAAAGGGAACCAAATGTAATACCTCATTTGGTTAATGCTGCAGTCTGTGGCAAACTTTGTTGTTCCATCGCCCCCTTTTCACCCTCGACATGGCTGTCGCCCCCAAGCACGATCAAGCAAACATGAGGTAGTGTTTTTAAAGAATTTTATTTTGAAGAAATCTATACATACTAGGTCCCCAGTTCAGTGTGGTGGATGGGCTTGGCGACCTTCACAAAGCTTTGAAATAGTGGGACAACTTTTAGTGAGGTACAGTCGTAGATCACCTCTCTTATGAATCAAAAAGCGGTTTCTTTGCTTTGAGAGCATAAGGTAACAGTTGAAGTTAATTCAATGATTGATTATGGAAGTGGTTGAGCGTTTTCGCCCGCTTGCTCCTCAAAATCGCCCCCAAAGGGGCGATTCCGCCCAATTTGAGAACCACTGTACTAAAGCCTACTTCAGTGCTCTTCAACCTTTTTTGTTACGGTGTACCCTTAAAGATATTTTGACGAACTCATGTACCCTATTTACTGACACTTCCCCTGTGTCCCCCACCTACTTGAACTCATGCCTGTAAGTACCCAGGTCTAAATAAGAAAGTACCCTAATTCAGTAAATCAGTTACATAATTCAATTGATAATGGCACATTGCCTGTTGCTTATGAATCACATATATTCATCTAATTACCATTAGCTTGATATGGTTTGATACTTATGCATAACACTTTAGAATGTGCAAAGTCTCGGTTAAATCCTGAAAGTCATTGGTTGGTTAATGGTTCATTTTTGCTAACAGAAAGTTTTTGTAAAAATTATCTGTTTAGTGTAACAAGTTTGTGATGCACCTTTGTGGACCCTTTCTTAGTGGTGCACCTCACGCATATTTTGGTGCACCCTAGGGTGCCCAGTGCACACCGGTTGAAAGAGTGCTGGCTTACTCGATAATACTGTATTTGCAATCTATGCACCCTAAAATAGCAAACCTGAAACTAATACTGCATATCGTTCGCAGTGCCCTAGGTTGTTTCAAAGGGGGCTCTTGTGAAAGGTTTGCGATTGATATCAAACAAATTAGCACTACACGTGCTTGCTACACTCACTGAGAAAGTTGTTCCACTTCACAAACATATTACTGTATTCTGAATTCCCTCGATATCCGAACAAAAGCAGCTGATGAAAAAGGCAGCGGTGAACAATAATCCCTCTCAGGTCCGCCACTGCGCAGTACCACCAAAAATCATTATCAATTTTTGGCAGAAGTGGAACGCTTCTCAGCATGTTGCACAGCCAAGATTCGGCAATAAACCTGGAATAGTGTACACTGTATTTATTCGATTGTAAACCGTGGCTTACAAATTTTTTCCATCATTTCGTGCCGCTTACAATCAAGGACAATCCAGGGCGGCTTACATTTTTTCTTTAGCTTATCGAAATGTCTAGATCTAGATCAGGTGTCTCAAACACGCGTACTGCATGTGGCCCGCGAGGGCATTCTGAGCAGGCCGCAATGCTTTTTGGGAACTTTCAAATAATTGAAAGTTACGGTATTTAGGACTTAGGTTCATATCCCGTGTTTAAAAGTGCTCGGCTAGCGAGTGAACAAGTTTCTTTTAAACAAACGTAGAGACGGCTAGAAATGATTTGCCTTGAACTCATGATACCTTTCGCAGAAAATAAGATGTAAATTGTAAAAGCTGTTATTGTAAAGTTCAGGTACCGCCATTGTTGCGTCAGTGTCATAATGCCAGCCTACTTGAAACTCTAACCACAACGCCGTACCGGCAATAATTCTTTTACCGGAACAGCGTTCCGGGCCGTTCCTGCTTACTTTCACCTCTGCCCCATAGTGAGCCCGGGGAATTGCGCCTCACTTGCTCACTTGCTCCCCTCGTTACGCCCCTGATTGTGGCGACGTGATTACGCCACGCCTAGGCCTAACGATGAGTTCATAGCAGCTAGCTCATGGAAGAGTGAAACTAGTCGACTGGGGAATCTCTGTTGCTGTTATGCCTGAAGGTCGTCCGTTAGACTTTTCCTTTGGTTGGCCTTAAGGCGATGCATAATTGTGGCCGCAACACTCATGTGTAATCCAACTCAAAGACAAATTAATAAATAGTTTGGGAAGTAAATCAAGTTAACCTATGCTCTACGATTGGCCCACAACATCATAACAATTGACCCTAAAGAGATTTGAATGCATTCACTGTTAGCAGCAGTGCAATGAAGCTCTGTTAAGGAGGATTGCAGAGTTGGAAGTAAAATATCCGACTCCGATTCCTATCTTTCCAAAATTTCTGACTCCGATCTTTCCAAAATTTCCGACTCATACTCCCAACTCCTACTCCGATCTTTTCAAAATTTTCGACTCCCGACGCCAACTCCTTAACACAAAGGGAATGAAATTCGGCTGCTAAAATCAATTGAAATCGTGGTGCACTGCACGAAATCTGTTTCAACAATAGTTTCAAAAGAAATTGTACTATTTCAACAGGAATTCCCAGTTTAGGAGTGTGATGTAAAAAATGATCTTATTGGATATCCGGAGTCAGAGTCGGATAAAAATCCCAACTCCGGCTCCCAGTGTCGTTAGGAACCCGATTCCGCTTCCACACAAAAACCTCCGACTCCGCAACACTGCTGTTAAGCTCTGCAACAGCGTGTAAGGCATCAAACCAGAAGACTAACAATATGCAATACAAACGACTCATTAGAACTGGTCTACACAGATAAAAAATGATAAACTGTGCCAATATCATGTAATAATGTGCCGTTGGGGCGTCAGGAAGGATTTGCTAGCCTTGAATATTTACTCAACGATAGGAGATCAGATTCAAACGATAGGAGAAAAAGGATTGAGCTAGCATTGAATATTTATTATGTTTTCACGCTGGGTCTGTTTTATTGCATTTTCAGTGGAGGGGCAATATAAGCCTCGAGCTACCGGACCCGCAATGGTTGCTCATCTGCGGTCGAATGTCATCATTTCTGTCCTTTGTTCAAACGACTTATGACTGAGGTGGGGAAATGGCTTTAGCTAGAAGGGAAAGTATAGGGACTGGGGAAAACTGCCTCTAAAGTATGATAAAAATTCCCTGATTTGAAGACAAGCATTGGGGTATGTCAGCACACTGGATTTGACCCAGACTGTTGAGTGAACATTTAATCAATTTACTAACTCCACAGTCACATTTCCTAGCTTTTTGGACTGGACTACCAATGTAGGGCTTTTAAAAACAAAACTGAAAGAATTGCAACTTTTTAAACTTAAAAATATTTTGAAAAGTAGAGTTTTAAACTGATTTTAAAAACAAATATTTCATTAAAAAAAGCTGACTCCTAGAAGGTTCCCCCAGGGCCCGCAGCCCCGAGGGCCCCCTTGCTATGCCACTGCTTCTAAGCTGATTTTTTTCAACTTTCTGGGATTTTCCTATCTGTATTGGATGTTTCTTTCCTGCAAATACAACAAAAAATTGTTGAATTATAGAAATTTTACTATACCATTTCTTTGTAATATTCAAAGTCTCGAGACCTGTAGCCTTCGAGACGGAGAATCGCAAAAACGAGTCTCGAGGCGAGTCTCGAGACGAGCCCAAGTCTCGAAACTCCATCACGGGCTTCTAGGCTACAAAATACGAGAAGATTACCAGGGCTAGTCATAATGCAAATTTTTACAGCAATCGTTACACAAAATGGTTTAGCAACTCAAGTGGAACTTTGACTTCTGCACATAGGTGTCGGAAAGGGGTTAGGGTGGAGCAATGTCCCCGTTGGATTTTGAAAACTTTTCCAAAAATGTTATTTTCTTAGAGTTTCGAGTCGTTAAAAACAAATTTTACCTCTTTTGGCCCTCCTAGGATCTAGGATTTTAGGACTCAGGATGCGTAATGTTCCGTGAAATCAATTTCTGATAAAAATAATTTGCTCGATTGCTTCGCTTGTTTAACACCTTTGTGGAGACATATTTACTTGAATACAAATAAGTGCTAGTTGATTCATCGCAAAATGATGAAACAGGACCCAGTCGGCTGATTCCTTGAAAGCTTTTGGAGAAAACCGAGAGCTATTAAAATAATTGTTGATGATAGTACAGTTATTTTTCACAGCTGGTGCGGGCCACTTAAATGCGCATTGCCCACTTTTGATGCGGTAGGTGATGAAATAGATGCCAATTTTGCGCATTTGACCTAAGGTAACCTCGCGCGATGAAAACACTGGAAACACTGTTCGTTTCTGCGTCAACGTAGTAACTACGGGTCCGCCAAGCATGACGCGGCTCAGATAAAGCGCTGAGTTTATCAGTCAGATGGCAGTGTCCTTGTAGACTAACAGATATGTTTAAGGGCTCGTATGCGAATGTTTTTCGATTCGACTCTCAGCTTTTCGACTTTCATTATGGTAGTAGTTGTTGTACAAGTATCCAGACTTTTCACTTCATATTTTCCGTTTTGCTTTACGTTTGGGCTTTAGGCTTAGCGGTTAGGTTTAGGGGTTAGGTTTAGGGGTTAGGTTTAGGGGTTAGGTTTAGGGGTTAGGTTTAGGGGTTAGGTTTAGGGGTTAGGTTTAGGGGTTAGGTTTAGG
>Ga0210059_1006128_pt1 | contig 19309 bp, 20 predicted proteins | sample Ectturendosymbi2_FD_188042 | JGI IMG/M metagenome (GOLD analysis project Ga0210059, IMG submission 188042) | Ecteinascidia turbinata endosymbiont from Florida, USA - Sample 2 (SPAdes) (version 2) | ecosystem: Host-associated > Tunicates > Ascidians > Unclassified | place: Key West, Florida... | reverse complement strand
CAATAGGTCAGAAATTTCGCAGAGGTCAGAAATCTCGCTTGACACCGGCAATTCTTCAAATTTGAGAATTCCGGCTACAATCATTGATCCAACCGAAATTTACCCATGTTTTTACTTAAAAAATGACCACAGAGACTCCAGCTACTGCAGAAATTGAAAAGTGATTCCGGATCCGGTTCCATTTTTTTCACAAATTTTTGACGCCGGGTCCGAAAGAAAAACGCAGAATCCTGCCGGAGTTGACTCCGGCCCTCCGGATCTGGTCCCACCTCTGACAGTGATCAGAGGTGGGCAACCGCTACTTTGAAAATAGCGTCGCTACTGCAATCGCTATTCGCTGAAAATAATAGCGGCGCTGCCCTCCCGTTACTGAACAAAGATAGTAGCAAAAATAGTACTACTTTTGGTGAACTTTTACAATTTGTGCTGTTTTGCAGAAGTAGGGTTTATTTTACAGTCTCACCTTGAAATGTTTTTTTATGCTGTAAATTTTGTTGGGTGCCCCTTTTTTGAACAACCATGATCTGAAAATAATAGTCATTGAGCAGTTATGATTAGGAATTGTTCATTTTACAGCAAATGCACATTTAATAAATGAAACGTAGACTGCAGACACACAGAGTGCATTTACTTTTGTAAGTGAATTTCTGTAGGTTTATCAACTGCCTTTGTTGCTGCTTTCTCACTGGAGTCGAATATAGAACTCAAGATAATAAAGCAATAAAATTCAACAATTGTTTTCAACAAGCTTTTACGCGCGTGTAAGTTGAATCAGGCCCACAACCAGGGTGGGGGAAAACCGGGCATTTGCATCCGCTCCGATGTTTTCAGGCATCATTTTAGATTTTATAAAAAAGATGATGTCGATCTTTGGTTTTAGTGAAAGTCCCTGAACAAACTATTGACTACATGTATTGCAAACTGAGCTCCTTATTATTTCTCCATGTTTCGGCTTGTTTGCATCAACAGCTTTGAATAGGATGTAGTTTATAAAGCCTGCGTGTAAAGATAGCCTGTTTAGATATTGAGAGCAAATTGGCCAACCACCGTTTCGTTAACTTTCTAGGTTTTGAAAGTGCAATCCAAGTGTTGAATGGATTGGCTGCAAACGTGCGTAATCCCTCACCAGCTGTAAAAACAATCCGTGTACGATGTGTCACACACGAAACTAGTTTCCTTAACGCAATAAATTGCGATTGATTCGCTTGGTGTGGGTCACGATTGTGACTTAACTAATTATTGCTGAATGATGAGTGCAAGCTTGAATCATTGCAAGAAGATGGGAGCAGAACCAGGCAGGAGATTCCTCAAACAGCCTGCTGCAAAGCTAGAGCCTGTAATTGTTGCATATGTTTATGGGTAAACATATTTTTATTATCTTCCTCAGCCTTTCTGTCATAAGAAATTTTAGATCAGTGGTTCTCAAAGTGGGCGGAATCACCCCCTTGGGGGCGATTTCGAGGGGCAAGGGGGCGATAAAACGAAAGGGGGAGATAGGGGGGGAAATAACACTAAAGGGGTAAAAACGCTCAATCACTAATAAATCGTTAAGTTAACTTCAATAGCCTACTGTTATGACATGTTAGTTTCTTGCAAATTTTCATTTACTATGCTATTCTTTGGAGCTTGTTGTTAAAGCAATTTATCCGTTAAATTTTTACTCTGAATCGTCTGTGTGTCCGGCTACAGTGTGGATTATTTTCACAAGAATCCTGACCGTAATATTAGCGTCGTAATACAATTGCTTAGTTAAGCTATTTAATAGCTTGGTTCAGCTATTTAATACTTCCATTAAATAAAATTCTTTAAATTTACTACCTTGTGTGTGCTTATCAGGTTTGGGGGCGCAAACGACGTGTCGAGAGTGTAAAGGGGGCGATGGAATAAAAAGTTTGAGAAACACTGTTGTAGACGTACACGCTCATCTATCGAAATGCTGAAGGTGTACATGGCCAGAGAAAGTTTGGGAAACCCTAGCTTAGTCAAACTTACGTTCTTTGTTCAACGTTGCTGTGAACCTGTGCACATCACTATTTGTTCAGAGAAAACTTTAATTTTTCAACGGTGCAAGTTTTTGTTGCTGGGCTTGTGACCGTGCAAGCACCTACAAAAAATACAAATGGTAATGAAAACACACAACGCTATTGATAACTGGAGTAATAATATTGTTTTTGGCTGTTCTCGAACACAATATGTTTTCCATAAGACGAAATTGGTTTGATTGCAAAATGCGAATCATGCAGTTGTTTTCGGTTTAGTTAGTACAATCCGTGCCACGAAGCTCAAACTAAAACTTACTGCGACCACTTTTACAATGATAGGGTCTCCCCAAATTAATTGCAATATGAAAGCAACGTCATTACGCCTATACGAAAAAGAACGCGTGATGTGGCAAAAAAACGTCATTTCATTACCAAAGGCAAGTCGCAAGAACTTTCCCGTTCTGATTTGAACGAAATGAAATAGGGTACGACGATGCAGATTTCAAACAGCGGTCTTTTGTTTAAACGTGTTGCAGCGACAGAAGTGACCGCAGTTTGCAAAAAAACAAACGACTCTTCAGGACAGAATCGCTTCTAATATAAACTATTTTCACAGAATACAGACATCAAGAAAATTTGCTAATGCGAGTTATGAGCCGCATTATGCCGTTGCTGAGAGACATCTGATTTTTCTGCACATTTGCAAGATGGTTCTGCAAAACAATCGGTGATTTTGTGCTTTTGTATATCTTGTAAGAGATATTAATTGAAACAACGTTGAAACGACCGCAAATATTGTCTCCTCAGTGAAGTGCCTTGTAAAAGATGACTATCAGGCATAGAAATGCTTGAGAAATGCAAAGTTTTTTTTAAATCAGTGTAAATTCTTTCGGTTATAGAGCAACTTCACCGTCTAATGACAAAAATACCAACCGAATTAGACGAAGCTTATGTCAGTTCATTTGCCGGATGCTATTCGCCATGCGACAGAACTGGTGGAAAGAGATATATTGATTTTTTGTCAGCATACCCAATTTCACTTTGCAGAAAGGAAAGGGTTGTCTTGATTCAGTTGTTGAAAAAGCCATCATGAAAATGCAGAAGAAAACTCAACGGCATACGAGAGGCTTAGTCGCGCAGTTTATCGAGTTTTGTACGCCTTAGAATATCAGCATATCAACTACACGCTGGAATGATATTTACTACGTTGTTTCTATCCCAGGATAAGAAATTTTCGCAAGAAGTTTTGAAAACGCCGTGAGAGATTATTTAAAAAAATATATGCCCTGATACGAAAACAGCACATTATTTTTCAAAAACTCGTCACAAAAATTTTTTGTAAAATTACATCGGCAAACGCAACATGTTTTCAATAAGTTCTTGAAAATTATGTGAAAGCATGACCAACGAATGAAAACTGAATTACACATAAGCAAATGCTAGCTGTAACACTCAGCACTCCTGTGGTTTTATTGCAAATGAGCGAATGTAGCATCTTTGTTTTTGCCGTAATTTTTCCGGTCCTGACTCACTGATTTTCTACTATACCACCTGATGCCCGGATATTTGCAAGGAAACTTTGTTTCAGCAACAATACCTAAAAACGCATTTAAGACGGCTTTTTTCGTAAGAGCTTCCGTCACGGCTTTCAGCATATGCCTAAACACTAAAAAGGAGCGAGTGCACATTGGTGATTGGATTTGCGTGTTGCTTTATACTCAAGAATTAAAATGTTGAAAGCTCATACTTTTTTTCAAATCTGTCAAAATAATTCTGGTCCGTTTTGCAAATGTTGTTTTGCCCAATCAGACATGTTAGAAAAAATACTTGCAAAACTTGTAAGTCAGATTTTACGTAAACGTTGGACTTGCATTTTTCAACGTCGATTTTCTGTTATGCTACCAGAACATTTGCAAGATTAGAAATAACTTGCATAACTTTGATCTACGAGTAAGTTCACATTACACATACACGGAACAGTTTCACAATAAAAATCAGAATTGTTTAATTGTGTTCCCGATAAATTTGACGGTGTGTGTTGAAGAACTTGGTACAGTCTACTCAGAACTGCAATAGTGTATCACGCCAACGTATTCACGATGTTAGCTCTCAATTGGTTGGTGTGCACTGTGCACAGACTGAAAATTGGTCATTACCGCAATCTTTTTTGCTTTAATTGAATAACTTGAATGTGGTGATAACATTATCACGTGCTATTTTTTTTCGAGAGTCAAAACCATATCTTGTTCTGTAACTTTAACAAAAATTTGCAATGGGTTATGCACACACAGCCAAATAAGCTGAAGTCGAACCAAACTAAAAAAATGTCGCATTGACATATACGTAAAAACAAAAAGCTGGAGCTACACACGCAGTAAGGTACTGACTGAATCCAGTGCAGCATTTATTCCAAGCATTCAACTCACTTTTATAGTGGATATACCTTTTCGCATTACGAATGGCCGTTTTTCACGCAGCTTTACTAGCAGCAGTAACCTACATTTCCAAACCCGAACTGCTTTAAGAATGTTGATGATGTTAATTTTTCCGAACTAAAATGGAACCGATCGTTCAGGTCGAAAGCAACCTGAGATAAATCTTTCCTAATGCTGCTAGATTACCGCAAAAAAATCATCCAAAGTCAACACAAAACAGTGAGAAGACGCTACTACATGCGTTATTTTCTTCAAAAAAGAACGGCGTTACCGCTCTCACTCCTGGATAATTAGCTCGCTACAGTAGCTCGCTATTTTAGGAGCTCGCTACTGCCCACCTCTGACAGTAATGCATTATAAATTCGTTGTTTGCACATGACCAACCAACATTGAGAGGAGCAAAGCATTTTAACATCACTTCTTTCTGTATGCTTTTTTGTATACATTTCACACACATTTTTTCTTTTTTTCTACACAAAAGCAATACTGATGAGACGCGAACACCGAAACAATACATCAACAACTACTGCAGCTGGTCTCCATCATACAGGAACTTTGAATAATTGAGTGTGGTGATTTGTTACTTTGCTTCTCTCGTAAATTGCGCTTGGGCCTTTGAGCACTCTCGCCACATTGCCTGATTGCTACCGCAACTGTGGTCTGTTGTTTCTGAACGTAGTCATTTCTCCTTACTTGCCGACTGATGCGCACCGTTTCTTAATCGCTGCCGTTGTATTCATGCTGCCTGCTTTTTACGTTCGCATCTGATTTGAGTGTAATAAAGCCTACATCTAGGCGCGACGGCGAGTTACGTGTCACTACAATTTATTACACTCAAATCATGGACAAGGCATCTCAGGCTGCAAACGTTTTCAACTCTTGCTGATTCAGCATCCAGTGCAAATCGATGGAAACATTGGAAGCGGATCTTGGAAAACTATCTGAGTCGTCTGGCAGAAGTTAAGCTCAGGATAAGTTGGACATATTGATTAGTCTACTCGATTCAACAGTTTACGAGTACATACGTGAATGTTCTACTTACGAGGACGCGATAGCATGTTTAGACAATGTTTTCGTTAAACCGGTCAACGAAGTATTTGCGAGACACAGACTGAACACTTGTCAGCAGAAACCGGGAGAAAGAATCGATGAATTTCTTCAACGACTGAAGGCACTTAGTGTAGACTGCAATTTCACAGACGTGTCAGCCGTTCAATGTAAAGAAGCGGCAGTTCGTGATGCTTTCGTGACTGGTCTTCGCTCCGCATACATCAGACAACGATTGCTCGAGGACAATGTGATAGAACTGCGAGCAACATTTGAGAGGGCCAGAACGCTTTGTGATGCTCTGAAGAATGCAGAAGAGTACAACGCTGAGCCGTCTTCGAACATCCACTCGCCCGAATCAGAGGTTTCCGCTCTTCCACCGCTGGGTCGTATTTCGAGGAGCGCCCATGGCGTCTAAGATATACAGGACCTGGAGTACTTAGCCAGGTAGGAACGGAAATTCCAAATGTAGAGTGACGTCGAAAGTTGAACAAACGTTCGTGTGGTGGCGCGGAAAAGTAAAGAACGTACAGAATGCAACGCGTCGGCTAGGACAGTTGCCACAGCGCAATATCTAAGTTGCGAGACTTCAGAGCAAGTTTTATAGCAGACCAAAGAATGCTATTGTATCTCTCACACTGGCCGTTGCCAGGCGCATTGTACGCGGAAGTTCGACTGCAAGCAACGCCGCGCTCATGCAAAAACGTGATCAGTTCTTGCGAAAGAAAAGCAGAACCCCTATCGGAGTGAATGTAAGCCGGCATATCAAACAGCACAAACAATTGCGTCAAACACGCGATCACAGACTGTGCATTGACACTGGAGCAAGGAAAGGCGAAAGGAAAACGCGAATATTCGTCCATAACCGTTAAAAGATAACGCTGTGGTGAATTAGATGGCAATGGGCCCTTAAAGTCAATACTGAGGTGTTCAAAAGGTTGAGTCGCTTTGACAAGCTGAGCAAGAGGCGGTCGATAAAACTGAGGTTAACAGCGCTACACACACGACAACTCTCGACAAGTTTCTTAACGTCGTTCATAGAGTAGGGCAAATTTTTTGAACGGACGAAGTGATACAAACGCGTCACACCAGGATGGCACAGAGCATCGTGCACTTCATACAGCTTGTTTCTGTGAAAACCTGTGCAATAAACACGGGAAAGCATCAGGGGCAGCGTTCGTTTTCCCTGGACGGTAAACGATATCGAAATCAAACTCACTTAAGCGCAAACGCCAGCGCATTACTTTTTCATTTTTTATTTTGGTCAGATGTTTAACACTGTACATAAAGGTGACCGATCGCTCATCGGTAGCAATGGTGAATTTGCGACCCAGGAGATAATGCGTCCATTTTCTGACCGCTTCTACAATGGCTGAAGTCTCCTTTTCAACGTTCGACTGGCGCAGTTCACATTTGTAACAAAAGCGCTGCCTTGCAGGACATTTACTCCTCAAATGAGCTGGCTTACCACAAAAAGCACAGCGTTCTCGGCTTGCTGCACAGTCCACTAGCTCAGCTGGGTCTTTCGATAGAGCGAAAACCCTTGTGTTTTAACCGAAGAGATCGGCTTAGCTGTTCAAGGTTTTTCGGTTAAACACACGGGCCGTATCGCGCATCTATCAAACTGAAAAATCGCTGCTATGAGGACGTAAGTCTATCTGTAACGGACGGTCTGCAATAGGACGTAATTCTCGGGCGTGATTTTCTCAAAGAACATGAAAGTGTCAACTTTAGTTTTGATGGTCCTGAACGCCCACTGAAACTAGGGACCTTGGAAGCTGCTAAGGTTGTGAAGCGAGTTCGACTCTTCGAACATATTACTGCTGATTGCAAGCCTGTAGCCTCGAAATCGCGGCATTATTCAAAAACAGATAAAGAGTTCATAGCCAATAGTCTTTGAAATGCTTCGTGATGGTGTTATCGAATCCAGTTCGTCGCCCTGGCGAGCGCAAGTTGTAATTGTGAAAAGCGAACATCACAGAAAGAGACTTTGCATAGACTACAGCCAAACCATTAACATGTATACTCTGTTGGATGCTTATCCTTTGCCAAATGTATGGGATGTTGTGAATAACGTTGCCCAGTACAAATGGTTTTCCAGCTTGGACTTAGAATTGCGTATCATCAAGCTCCTATTCTGCCTGAAGAACGACATTATACAACATTCGAAGCTAACGGACAGCTTTATCAATTTAAGAGAATACCTTTTGGCTTAAAAAATGCCGTCCCTTGCTTTCAACGCGTGATCAACGATATTATCGATAAGTATGGTTGCAAAGCCACTTACGCTTATTTAGATGATGTCACTACGTGTGGTCGGACACGAGAATGACCAGAATCTGAGCACGTTTCTTAAAGCAACGAAAGACTGTAATCTTAACTTTAACAACGATAAGTGCAAGTTCACGAAAAATTCTATAACATTACTAGGATTCAACATCTCGGATGGTGTTCTGAAACCTGATCCAGAGCGAGTCAAGCCAGTGCTAGAAATGCCAGTTCCAACGTCACCAAAGCAGCTGTAAAGGGTTGTTGGAATGTTTGTATACTATGCTCAGTGGATTTCACAATTTTCCGAGAAAATCAAACCTCTGGTTTCCGCGACTGACTTTCCTTTGGGTGAGAAGCCCTTGCATGCCTTGCAGACGCTGAAAGAAGGTTTGTCAGCGGCAACTCTACGGGTCATTGATCAAAATCTGCCTTTTGTTGTGGAAACCTACGCCCCCGAGAACGCTATTTCTGCTTCATTAAAGCAAGGATATAGGTCTGTGGAATTCTTTTTTCGAATGTTAAACAAATGTGGAAGAAAAGGGCATTTCCTCCAGTGCGCCGTTTTTTGTGTTTGAGTTTTTATCGCTTTGTTTCTGCCGTTGTGATACTTCACGGACGTGTTTGGTCAACAATTTATTATTAATGCGCTTGCAAAACGCACTGGAAAATGAGTTTTTTCCACTTCAGAAGGCAATAAATCCTCGTGGTGCTGCCGGCATATTTTTGACGCAAGGACTGCAGTGTGGCCAAGTTTTCTGGTGGCTAGAATTGCATTCTGAGTGAAAGCCAAAGCTTAGCCTATTAGGTGCAGCCTAGTCTATTCCAATTTGTAAAGACTGCAGCACAAGTACAATACTGTACAGTGAAAAGTACAGTTGTTGTGCAATGTGTTTATAACTGCATTACCTCAAAGCAATGCTGAGGTTGAAAGAACTTTATCCCGCTTGAATAACAATAAAAACAAGCTGATGGATTGTCTGACTGTTGGCACTTCGGAAGCAATAATTATGTCTAGTAAGAATTTTCCAGGTAACTTTGAAGTCAACCAAAGACATGCATTTACATGGCAAAGAAAGGAAAACATAGGCTATTTTGAAAAAATTCTGAAACTGTTGGTGCTATCACCGATGAGACTTTTTTGTGAATCGCAACCAGCTGGGGAGTTGCAAGGGATTATGCTTAAGATTTATGGTGAAAGGTGCTGGCTAATCTTAGAAGACATTGAGATAATTTTTTTTTATAAAAATTGACATGTGTTTATGCAGTGGTGCTTTCTGTAAGTGTAATGATGCTTGTTTTACACATGTACAGTAATTTTGATCTTGCGCTCTTAATTATGCAACGTATATAATATGTCGCGTTGCAAGGCCAGATGTTGCAGCTAAAGATGATTGCGTTTTTTGTTTCAGATTGTGTAGGGAAATGTAGGGATTTTTCATTCTTATTGTAGGGGGAAAATATAGAGTGGCAACACTGTACTGGTCTGTGTGTATTTGCTCCACAGTTGGCATGCAATAGGCACGAAATAGAGTGTTTTTTACTGCAGGAGAGCACTGATCAAAAGTGCCTCTGAAATTTGTTGCACGGTATGGTGATTTCACTTGTCTCTGAATATCATCATCAACCTGCAGTGATGCATTTATCCACACACCAAGGTATTTCACTTGTAAAAAGATTGTACACGCACACCATTTAGAAACACAGTTGATGGTGCAGGTTGTTTATACTTTTTGGGCAAAAAAGAACACCAATTGTTTTATTGCAATTAAAAAGTGATTTCGTGTTCAGCAGCATAGTCACCACAAATAATCAAAAGACATTGCAGCCCACTAATGCTGGGGCTGAACACACGTTTATCACCAGCAAATATTAGCTTATTCACAACCACATTTCCCACAGTGCATCCCACCCTGGCTGAGCCCAGCTGGATTGAGAGTTCATTCAGATAAACAGCAAATAAGTATGGCCTCAGAACTCCGCCTTGCCTTATACCATTGGTTACTGTAAAGGGGATGAGTAGTTGGTACCCAATTTTACTTGCATACTCTGTTCTTGCCTGCTGTTTGCCTACCAACTCAACAGTCTTTCTATGCACATAGGTAGCCTACTTTGCGCTTAATTAATTAAGCAAACAGCAGGTTGTTGTTAGTTCTGTCAAATGCTTTAGATGCATATAAAAAAGTGAAAACAGTGGGTAATATTTGCTTACGTGATAAGACACAGTCTGTTTAAGTAAAAAACCACTCATGTCCATGCCATGCTTGGGCTTGAAGCCAAACTGGTTGTCTGTTGTGGCCAAAAGTGGTGAGATGCAGGCAGTGGCGCATGCAGAAATTTTCTGAGGGGGGGCAAAGTTTTGTCACAAATCGTGTGAAATCAACTTTAGGGGAAGTGCCGAAGGCACAACAATTCTAGAGGAGTCCGGGGGCATGCTCTCGGGAGAATATTGCAAAATTACACCTAAAAATACGCATTTTTGTGCATTCTGGAAGCAAGATTTAGCATAATGCTTTTAGGAGACTTATTAGCTGGTGAGACAAAAAACTGAACTTTTGTTGTCTGGGGCTCATGAAATAAACCTAGATGCGTGCTTAGATGTTAATAGACATGTATCGCTTATCAAAGACGTTTATTGAAGTTTGTGGGCTTAAATCTCACGCCAGCCGAAGCTTTTTTCTGGTGCTCATTGTTGCCTGTGTTAAGTTGCTTATCAGCCACATGTGAAGCAATTTTGTCAGTGAAAGAATGAAATCGTAAAATGAAAATCAAGCAGAGGAAACGTACAGCAGTCATAAAAAATTTGCGTAGTGCGTGTATCAGTGACCAGAAAACAAAGTCAGTTTATTTTAAATTGAGGCCCTTGCCCCCCCTTAGTTACACCACTGCCGAATACTGTTTATACATTTTTTTATTTTTAGGGTCTGAGGGGGGGCATGGCACCCTCCGTACGCTAGTGTACGCAGGACAAAATCTAGTGTTCAAACAACTTGGGATGATAGTTGCAAGGGAAAGAGACCTATAGTTTCCAGCATCACTTATGTCCCCATTCTTGCTTTTGCATATAGGTGCAATGACAGTTTGCATGCATTCCTGTGGAATTTTTCCATTCATTAAACACACATTGAATAGACTACTCAGATGGTTACACACACTTGAATCAGCATATTTAATTTTTAATTTATTTGTTTATGACCAGACACGAAATCCATAGTACGAGCACACACACTGCAGAACACAGGTCGATAAAAACAGACAAAACAGAACGTAGTACAAGACATTGAAGCCGGCGGAATCACAGGGTTACAGACACTTTTTGCAACTGCATTGAAGACAAAACCATAGGGTTACAGACACATTCTTAACACCATTGTAAGCTAACACGTAACACTTGTTACAGCACTACTGCGGAGTAGGGCGCCAATTCCTAAATTGGTCGAGTCTACGTAAAATGCGAAAGCATTGTGGCATGAAACGCCATCAATCAAACGGATACTGCTAATTTCGATCACTCATTCATAGAGAAAAATGCGATTGTTGTGTTCAAAGAATAGTGACGAATACAAACAATCTGACTGCATCAAAGCAAGTAACCATATGTTGTTAGATTTTCTGCATCTTTCGAGAAACAGGTACGTGTATTTTCGTAGCAGAGCCTCAAAGGTAGGAATGTTACACTGAAGCTGGTGGCTTTACACTGAAGCTGGTGGCTACTAACACTCGCTCTCCAGGGCAGGTTGTATAGAGCTCTGCATCCAAAATTATGTGCCACACGCAATCTCTGCATGCATGACTTCCTGAAATTACACCATAATTGCGATGCATACATGGGAGTATAAAAGGAACGAAAAAGTACGTTTTTAACTGCATTTTAACATCGGGAAAAAGAGGTTCGCAGCTTGTTTGCTGCACAATATTGATATCGCAGTTGTCTCTCAATGTCTTTGTCATCTGAGAGCTCACTATCCAATACAATCCCAGATAATTGTATTGGTCAACAGATTTTACGTATTGACCACCCAATTTCAACAATGGAGTGATTGTGCTTTTTGCACTCTTAGCCTTAAACGTCATACAAACAGTTTTGTTGCAGTTGAAAATAATCCCATGCGATTCTGCATATGCCTGGCACACATCTAGTATTCTTTGCAACCAACGTAGGCTACACTTGGGCAGAACACAGAAAGATCATCAGCAAACATCAAGTGATTTAATAAGACTTCACCAATATAACACCCTGCTTTAATGTTGTTTACTTCATTGGACAAATCATCTAAATAAACAGCAAACAAGTATGGACTCAGTACTCCCCCTTGTCTAACCCCATTAGACACATGAAACGGTTCAGAAAAAATGCTTACCCCATTTTATTTGCATCGTTTGTTCTTGTACCAATGTTTCAGTAGGCGCACAAAACACATTGGCACCTTTCTATGAATTAGTTTCTCAAATAATTTCATCAGTAGTACACGATCGAATGCTTTCGAGGCATCTAAAAACACAGCATGCACAGATGAGCCATGGGTTACAAAGTATGAAGCAGTTTGCTTCAACAAAAATGTACATTGATCAGTACTATGACCAGCCTTAAAACCAAACTGATTGTCTGTGGTACCAAGGAAAGGAGAGATGCTAGATGACATGAAGTGCTCAAGTAGCTTTGACACCAGTGTGGCTACTGCCACTGGTCTGTAATTTGATGTGTCAGCCAAATTCCCATTCTTGTTTTTGCTTATGGGAACTGTTGTTGTGTTTAAACAGGAATTGGGTATATACCCGTGAACAATACACACATTAAACAGTTCACTGAGAAAAAACGCAGAGATTCATCTGCATGCAGCAAGTGCTCTACAGAAATACAATCAGGCCCTGGAGCTTTGTTCAAGGGCAGCTTTTGAAGAAGTGGTGTCAAGGAGGCAAAAAAACACATGGGCATTTCAAGACCCAGATAGTTCTCCTTGCAGTCTGTGCTGTGTTCCACAGACTCTGCAGACCCATTGGCAGAGTTTTCAGAGTTTAATATTCCCTTGAAATATCCTTTCCACATTTTAACAATCTCTGAACCACCATTTGCCCCTCCCACCAGATCCGGATTAAGGGGGAGGCAACGGGGGCAATTGCCCCGGGCCCTCCGTTCCAAGGGGGCCCCTGATAACATTTATTTGCTTTAAATAAAATATTCGTTTGAAAAATTGTGATTCAAAAGAGATGCAAAAATACAAACTCTGTATTCCGATGTTGCGTTGAGTATCATTAATTATTTCTCTGCAAGTTTGGCTTTCTGCCAGCTTTAGTAATCACTACTGAAAATAATTTATATTTTGTTCAATGCAAATATATTTGAATTTTGCTTGTCACTTTTCCTAATAATCGTTCTTTTGGCATGGGTTTATCTACTCGTGCATCACGCCTACTGCACAAATGTCGAGAAAATGATACTATTTGCGTGCTTAAGCAGCAAAGCTACTTCTGCTGTGGTTGCCGTTTGGTATCAATGATTCCGTAGCTTCTTGTGCGGTCTGGAGGAAGCCGCAACCAGGGGCGTCGGAACGGGCGTGCATGACGGGGAAGGGAGGGCAACGGGGAACAAGGGCCCTTACATAACAGCATCATAGGTAATTTCAGGGACACCGGAGAGTGGTGAAATGACGGGGGTATTGCCCCCTGCCCTTTTGACAAGGGGGCAACAGGGGTGCAGGTGCGTTTTCATAAGCGAATCACAGATAAATTTGTGGTTTTTCAAGATCAACTTGAAACAAATTTATTGCAGCTATTCGCGCACCCATAAAATTCAGAAAGGTTTTCTGTAACTTTTGCTATTATTTTTCAGGTAAACATTGTTGCTGCCCAAATACAAGCACAATTGGTAACGATTTCTATTTTATGCAAGTATCCATTGCCTTCAACCCTTTCACTGCCCCCCCTGCCCTACCGCTGTTCCGGCATCCCTGGCCGCAGCCGAACTGTGACCTGTGTTTCGTCATAGACGGTAACGTTTGGTGCAAACACACTTTTCCTCCAATGGCTACTGTTGTTGCGTTAAATCATAAAAATTTGAAGCTAGCCAAGGCATTTACACCACATGTTATTGTGCGGTCCGTCAGAAAAGGTTTTTCGTCAGTCGATTTGTAGAACAAAGAGCAGACAACGAGATTGCAGTGTTTAGCTAGCGCCATGCTGAATTCTGTAATGCCACCAGAAGCTAAAAATGGCAACGTTTCTAAGGAGAAAAAGCGCAAGAATTTAGCAGTGTTAGCTAAAACGCCGCGACTGAAATGTTTTTTTCCAGCAAAGCTTTTAAGCAGCAACGATAAAATAGTGGCGCTAAGCAGAGCACCTGAAAATGCAGTTGAAAATCAGGCCCACAACTAGGGGGGGCGCAGGAGGGCGAAGCCCCCCTAGAAAATATTTCGCCCCCAATGGGAAAATGTGTTGGACACAGTTGAAAACTATTGGACATAGTTTAAAAAATTTGGGCCCCTTTCAGAAAACTCTTCGCCCCTCTGGTGTCCCAAGCTGGTTACGGACCTGGTGAAAATCACGACGTAAGTTTCGAAGCATCTTCCACACTCAGACTAGCTGGCCATATTGACATGCTATTTTTCCGGTGTTTTTGTTTGCAATCTTTGGTTTCTGCTTGTTGTTCGGGTGAATGTTGTTTTTTTTGCCGAGTCACTCTACAGTATGTGGAAATGTTTTTCTTAATAAGAGTACAGTGTAGTGTTTATTTATATCATAAACTCTTCTCGCAGCTAACTGTGTGTACAGTTGAGTACCGTATTTATTCGATTGTAAGCCGCAGCTTAAGATGTTTTTTCATCATTTCATGCGACTTGCAATCAAGGGCGGCTTACATTCATGCGACTTGCAATCAAGGGCGGCTTACATTCATGCGACTTGCAATCAAGGGCGGCTTACATTTTGTATTTCTTTACTTTATCGAAAGGTATAGATGACACTCAGAGGTGAATTTTCATTATCGGGGCCCTAGGCTATTTCAAATTGGGGGTCCTTCTGGAAGGTTTGGGACAAATGACGTCATTTGATCTTTTGCCAAAATGACTTCTTGGTTTTATCAGCCTGTAGGGCAGCTGCTAGACCATTGGCCTTATGTATTTCAACATTTTTGCGGTATTGCCGCAATGAATATTTTAAATCTTTTCTTGTTTCAGCCATGTTCCTGTATATGTCACCAGCCTTGGGTCTATTGCAGTTTACCCATAGCCGGAAGGCTGCCTTTGCAGTTTGGTGTTTTGACTTGACCACCGTGTTCCCGCCAGGAATGTTAAATTTACCTTCATTTTCTTACCTGTTGTTTTAAATGCAGAGGATGCAGCAGCAAGCAGAGCACTGGTCAGCTCTGCATGCAAATTTTCTATTTCTTCCAGATGTTTCTCATCTGTACAATTGAAGTTTTGTTTGTGCCTAACCTCTGTGGGTAACTACAGTTGATCAAGTAGATTTTTGCTTTCATGGTAGTGGTCCCCTCTTTCCTGGGCCGTAACCTTAAGCCAGTCAATTCGACATGGCTGATGCTCCATCACCTCATCAAATTCAGGAAGGTGGGAGCACTGAATGCTGACTGCCACAGCCCGATGATCAGAAAGTATGAACTCGGTTAGCACACTCATATCAAACATTGCTTGATGCACTGAAAAGAATGAGACAAAATGGTCTGTCCAAGAAGTTGTGTTGTGTGCATCACTAATGTATGTGAATGTATCCTGGGGTAGTAGTGCATAATCAGAAATGATAAAATCATTTTCCATACAAAAGTCTTCTAACAAACCACCAAATGTGTTTGTGGCCCAGCATTGAAGTCTTCCACAAAACAAATGATTGGGCATTGCAGCTTCTCACATAATTGTTTCATTTTGCCCAGGTATGTTAGAAATTCATCAGCATTAGCTCTACTGCAGTATGGTAGATACACATTAATTAAACACAGCTCTGATTTTTTAAAAAACACTCTTAAGCCTATTATCGAACCATCACAATTTGAAAAAGATGAAGCTTAAGATTTTTAGACCAATATATGGCAGTTCCACCACGACCAAAAACTAGGCCATCATTAAAGTCATAGTCTGCCCTCCCAAATGCAAAATGTGACACACCTAAACAGGATAAATTATCAAGTTGTTGTTTTGCCAGCCAACCAGGTCTCTTGAAGAAAAATAATCTGGTAATCATTTATCAATTTTTGCACATCAGGCATGGAAGACTTAAAACCCCGGCAGTTGTAAGCATAGAAAATGTGTTCAACAAGGATGCCATCTTTGCCAGCTGCTCGATACAATGGTAGTTTGTGCAGCAGACATTTTATCTTAAAGTTGTTGCACATCAACTCATCAATCCCTTCAAAATTACCAGGCTAAGTTATATTTTATTTTTTCACAGTTTTTTCGTGAGTTCAGCAATGCCGCAAAGTGTTTTCTCCACATGACAGTGACTGCTTCATTTCCTGTTTTACTTCCCACTGTAGATTGAAGGCATGATTTCTTGCTTTTTCTGAGGATTTGCCAGAATTTTTTTGGGAGATCTGCCCCGTAAATCTGTAGCCACGGCATCAGCTTTGTATTTTTCTTGGGTCTTCCGACAAGCTCTTAATGCATATTTGAATTATTTTTTACTTTCTTTCATGTCAAATAGAGGTCCACTTTTGGGTTTATGATTATTATCAATCCAGTATAAGTATGCTCGTCGGGCAGCCTTGTGCTTTTCTCTTACATCCTTGTTCCACCCGGGGACTTTATGCTTTTGTTGTGGGCTGACTTCACTCGCTGCTCTTTTGAATGCCACTACAATGTTACAGTGATGGAGTTTCGAGACTTGGTCTCGGTCTCGAGACGTGTCTCGAGAACCATTTTTCAAGTCTCGATCTCGGTCTCGAATGTCTCAGGTCTCGTCTCGGTCTCGAAGGATTTCGGTCTCGGTCTCTAGCTCTTATTAGTCTCGAGACTTTGCATGAGTTATTTCTTTTATGAAGTCTTGCAAGAAGCAGCTCCTTAAAAACGCATTTGTACAGTCAATGTTCCAAATTCAGCCGTTCAATGCGGTCAGTAGCTAAGCTTTCTTTGTTGTTATACTACTATGGAGAAAACAATTTGCCCTCTACCCTGTTTAAAATTTGTACTGAATTCAATAAAAACAGTGTGTGTGCCAGTGAAACTGCAGCGCATAATTTCTGCAACACTTGCAACGAGACGCTAGGAATACTTTGCTAAGGACTATCTTTCAACTGTTTTTGCAAGCAGTTTTGTTATGAAAACCCATATTCAAAAGAAGTGGGAGAGTGCCAACAAGTTTCTGTATTGAGAAGCCAAATAAAACTAGGTATTTTCAAAGCAATCTGTTAAAACACCCTGGTGAGGTGTTTTTGTTCTACGTAATGCAGACTTTGTAAAGTTCAGAAATGCCTCGGAACTCTCTTGAGAAAACGTTTTGCTCATAAGAGTTCTATACAGAGAGGAAGTAATTCGTCATGGCTGATCAGCTAATCTGATGTGCTGCTAGGCTTTACGGCCTATCTGCATTTTCTAACCGACCTATGGTGTTGCGAACCTGTAAGTGGGGGAGTGAAAACGGAAATTCGGAACAGTTGTGAATAATCAGTTTGACGTAAAAACATGGAAATTATCAAAAACTTTAAAATAAAAAAACTTGACAATGAAAAAAAGCAAATCTAGGAAATATATTTAAAGCCATAAAATCAGCAGGAAGGCGGTACACCATTTCACTGCTAGTCAGATGCAGCGCTAATCTCTACCTTCGCTCATTCTGCTACACTGCAGGGGTGTCAAACTCATTTTCACTGAGGGCCATATCAGCATTATGTTTGCCCTCAAAGGGCCAGTTGTAACTGCTAAGACATGTAAATGTAGTTTTTGTCTGCATGACCGCAAAAACCTGCAAACATAGTGAATACATTGCTGCACATTCAAACTAGCATGTGTATGTAACTAAATAATGTTTATTTTATTTTATCGCAGACTCGTGGTCCATATCACAAGCACAGTCGAATAATACAAGAGTACAGAAATGCGTAGCCATAGCGGATAGCACATTACAGAATATGTGTCAGCACACAATCAATACTGAGAGGAGCAAAACACTTTTTAGCAACGCCCCAACTACAATTCCCTTTACTCATCATCATACAGGGATTCGGCAGTGGGAGAGAAGTGAAAGCATTCTAAGATCAAATTTAGGGGTAAACAGCTAAGCGAAAAAAATAAAGAACGAAATAGATCGTATAACCACAGGGGTTGCACATTGGCGTTTAGAAGCATGCATATTGTTTCGATCAAATTTTCTTAGGTTCAAGTTTTCTTCCCTAATCAATTACGTTAATGCGTAACCAGCATCTCTGTGACGTAATGATTGTTATGTTGGAGTGAAAAGAGCCTAAAAACTGAATAACTTTTTAAAGAAAGAGAGACGTTGGGTCAGCAAGATGACTAAAATAGCAAAGTTATAACATGGCAAAGACCATCACTCGCCTTTATAAACAGGTTTAAACCATTCCTGTTCCAAAAAAGCTAAGTAGGTTGAGGCTTAAACTTTAAGCTTTGCGGGCCACATAAAAAGACGTGGCGGACCACATTTGGCCCACGGGCCACCAGTTTGACACGTGTGCTACAGCATGCTGCAGTCCAACAATGCCTGTCGAAAGCATCTCCTAAGACTTTTTCTCTATCAGTGAAAGAAAATATCTTTAATACGAAGGCAATGGTTACCTGCAAAATATCTGCCGCAGTTGAAAAAAACTGACAAGTAAGACAAAAAAGCAAATCCAAGTTACTTCAGGGCTTTATTAGCCCTGTACACTTTGTGGTTGCCACGGAAAACACATCCAATCCACGGTCCCAACTGTTTCACAAGTAATGACAAAAAAAACTGTCCCGCTGAACCATAGCCTGGCATGTGCCAACTGTGCTATTTATGCAGCCATACGTGCATGCATAAACTATGTAAAGAAGGCAGAAAAATAAGAAAAGTAATGATGAGAAGGGTGGCGAATAAGCATAGAAAGCAAAATCCATAACCGAGAATTGAAAACAAGACCCTTTTCAATTTGTGAGTATTTGATTGTGATGTTCAAGATACTTTGTTATTCCTTATAGCTATAATAAACATGATAGATATGATTTTCTTTATTTTATATTGTTGTAAGCAAATGTGAGGAGTGGAAAGAGGAAGCATTTGTATGGTCGGCCCCGGGCGGCAGTTAGCATCGCTGCGCTACTGCAATTACCTCGTTGGTTCAAAGTGTAAATCTATTTCGTGCCGAAAAGTCTATTACTCCAGCAGGCCTAAATCTTTTTTTCTTTGCGTCAACAGGGGAACCACGGACAAAATTTTTAAACCTTGTTTTTGACTGAGTGAGCAAGTTTGGATGGATGAAACAAATTACAATTTTGCTTTTCAAATTTCAAAGTAGTGCTTTCGTTTTTAAATCTCTAAATTTATCACCTCTTAATTCTAACTATTTGGAAAATTCTAAATAAATTTCTTGTCGTGTGGGGAGAAAAGATCTAGGAAAGGTGGAGGCAGGGCCGTGGGAACCGCCCCCCGCAC
>Ga0210059_1006126_pt1 | contig 19313 bp, 17 predicted proteins | sample Ectturendosymbi2_FD_188042 | JGI IMG/M metagenome (GOLD analysis project Ga0210059, IMG submission 188042) | Ecteinascidia turbinata endosymbiont from Florida, USA - Sample 2 (SPAdes) (version 2) | ecosystem: Host-associated > Tunicates > Ascidians > Unclassified | place: Key West, Florida... | reverse complement strand
ATCGAAATTACACTCCTTCCCCGGAACAGATTATTAATAGGTTAAGTGAGACATCCAACAGGCGTTTAAATATGTGTTTATAACTGCTTGACAACGTTTACGTATTGTATTGCTGCTTGTTTTATATGTTTTCTTATCATACTTTCGATTTTAGTGCAAAGAAAAATTTTGGCACTTTGAACCCCCCCCATGAAAATTTTCTGCGTACGCCACTGGTTGCAAGTGCGCGCGAATGAGATTTCACTGCTCAACAGTTGTGGTGGTCCTGAGTATTTGCGCACCTTGTAGGGAACATTGCTGACGATGCAATGCAAATGGACGTTCAGAACATGGTTTATCCTTGCTACACTACAAAGAAATTGCCCGTGTTACGGTAACAATCACAAAAAACGCTTCGTTGGCAGCAATAGCCAGGCATATTAGTATTACGACAATTTACATAGTGCGCAATCTACAGATTCTCACCGCAGGGCATTCCTTTTCAAGTAAGTACTGCAATGATCTGTAAAGAAAGAAGGATTGCATTGCCATGGTTTTCAACGAAAGCACAAATCATGACTTTATTTTACTTAGCAAGCAGAGACGTACCCAGCTGATATATTCAACTTAACTAACAACCGAAAATGTTTTTGAAAATTTCGGGGGGAATTGCCCGGTTGTTCTCCCCCTGATTGCGGGATCAGCTAGCAAGACTTGTCAGTATCACTTAGAACAGTTGTTCTCAAACTTTCATGAGCAGTGGCCCCCTTCAAAAGACTCTCAACACTTGTAGCCCTCTGCTCATCAATAAAGATACCTAGTTTTGGCCTCTGCACGTGGACCCCAGAGAACAGTTCCGTAGCCCCCAAGGGGGACGAGGGCCCCGTTTAAAAAACTCTGACTTAGAAACAAGAGCTGCAAACATCTGGGATCTCATCCAAAGCGATCAATAAAACCTTGCTACACAAACCGGACAATTAAGTAGACCTGTATGTGGACACGACTATCGACAAACTTACTACAATCAGAACATCACGCAGGTTTTGCAAAATTGACCAGATGAATTATGAAAACTCGCCACAGAAAATATAGCTTTGCACTCAGTGAACGATTAAGACGTATTCCCACAAGCTTGCATAGATGTATTCTACTGTAACAAGCCACGTAATTTTATATTGCATAAAAAGAAGCCTGCATAAGTGCAGTTTGACACTCAGGCACATTGGTCACACTCCCACCAACAATGGACTTTTTAAACTTGTTGAAGCATTGCTATAGACTAACTCTTGCTTCTTTTTACAAAGTATAAATGTACGTGGCTTACCGCTATCAGCATGTCACTGTCTCGCTGTATTACCTGCCAAGACGTCTGCGTTCAACAGCCTCATGCAACAAAACGCCTGCCACCGTAATATAAAGTGAACCTTTGCAGATTTGTTGCCATGTTATTGTCACGCAATAAAGACCAACAGTGGAACAATCCACTCGCGACTTTCGCAACCCACCTCTGCAGGCAAAGGAGGGGACATGAGTAAACTGCAAGCTCATCACTGCATGACACTACAACTGTGAACCTGACTCTTGTGCAGGGTAAGTTTCATACAGGCAAAAAACTGTCATTGCAAGAATCAAATTAATCGGAATTAAGATACCGACTTCAGTTTTTTCCAGAAATATTTGGTTCCTAATCCCAATTTCCAAGCGGGGGACAAATGCCCGTTTTGCCTCCCCTGCCCTGCGGACGCCCATGTGATCATTTATTATTTTATATCAGGTTCCATAAACAAGGCCAGCTCATCTAATGAAACGAAGAAGCGTTATTGGCTAATTGTTAGCATGAGTTAATTTTAGCATCTTTAGCGAGTAATGTGCAGTACGGAAGTATTTTGGCGATGATTTTTAATGAAATCAAGTGTCGTATCAACACCTCTTTAGGTCTGGTGGGGGGATGCATCCCCCCTGTGTCCGCGCCTGCCCAGCCTCCCACATTTTTCGCATATTTAGTCATTTCATGCTTTGAGAAGCGGCGTTCCAAACAAAGCACCGTTGCTCGCATGAAGTCAAACATTTTGCCCCCAAGTTTTGGGCTGGCTACGCCACTGAGAAAAGGCCAGTCTATATTTTAGGACAAAGACCGGGTTTTAAATTTAATACGTGGAACACTACAAGAAACGTAGTCTGGGTCTAAATGTGAGACAGTCAAAACATTTTTGGAGGGGAACAACTATTTAGTTTTAGGTTTCATATCACGAAGATTGCAGTAAATAATTGAAATTAATTTGGCAATAAGCTACAAATTTTTGAGCCCAGAAAACAGGGACCCAGTTGAAAATTTCAAGAATAATATGTAGACCTGTCTATCTGTTTGAAGTCAAACACGCGATTGGATAAATACCCACGTTGTCGTGAAAGTAACGACAGGTGCACCACGATGTTTTCGAATTGTACCAATGGTAAGCTTCGCATGAAAAATAAATCAACGCGCAAGAGCTGCATGCGCTGGGCAAACACAACCGCGATGTCGAGCTAGTTAAAAAATAAGGCACAGGATCCTGGATACTTGAAACATCAGAATCGACTTTTCACAGAGCAATCAACAGAACCTGAAGCACAATGCATTCCATCCCGCATCGCCCAGTGCACGGTCTCATTCTCTGTGATCGGCAGACACGCTTATGAGCAATGACTACTTTCGCATAAACGGATCAAGTACAAATCAATTTGAAGCAACTTTGTCGCAGCTAGGAAGGACTACATTCAGCAATAGGTAATCTTTAGTATGACCAACTGGCAATACCGGTGTTACGCTCGGTACGTAACGGACGTTGTCAGAATCAACAGAATGCATCCACGAACTGAAAAGTTCGTAGAAAAAGTCTTCATTCATTTCGCTGCCGATACGCAATCCAATCAACAGTGCTATTGAAATTTTATATAATGTGGATAATACACTGAAAAATAAATCTGAACGTCTGTGTACATAATAATAATCTTCATTGCAAGATCCCGACACTTGTCAGGCGCAGGATAAACTGAGGAACTGATTTAAAGACTTTCGGTCATTTTCTAATGACCTGCTAATGCTGAGCATCTATCATTTTTCTTACAAATGGTTGTGTGAAACTACCATTGCAGTTGCCACGACAATCGGCCAAAAAACGTGCAAAACGTGATAACTGCAGTTAAAAAAGTACTGAACGAAAATACCAAGCAGCGGTTACATCTTTTTTTGCGAGGCAGAGCGCCTCGTGAAAGAAATTTTTCCCAGTTAATCCAGTGGTTGAAGTTGCTTGACGCCTACTGGATCGAAAACGTGGGGGTAAAAAACAATCAACCCAGTGTGGTTCCCGACAACCGATCCGATTCATAGCGTAGGATGAAGGCAGCTAAAAAAGGAAAACATCAGTAACAATGCAATCACTGCTTGCGAATGACATCAGACTCGGCAGTTGTGTATGGAACTTCACTAAGCGCATGCGTGGTTGAAGAAAAATCTCACACCAGTTAAACAGACAATGATACCAGAAACGTAACGGGAAATGTCGGCGCGGAAACAGTGCTCACAGCGACTTTTGTCTCCTAATGAAGAATTGATGAACAGGCACGTGATATATCAACAGTAAGCTTTCCAGTTCACTACGACATCAGTAGTAGCACATCACACTAACGATAAATGTGTTTCCGAGTAAACCACGTGCACATACGTTGCGGCGCCCATCCCGAATGAACTACGAACGACAGTAGAATAACAAATATCCTCCTCCTCGTCAGTTGCTAACAAGCTGAACGTTGTAAAGCGGTTGGGTGTCGTCTAGGCCCACACCGCCTGGCACGGCCACGGTTTGTGACGTGCTGCGCGTTGCGCGCGCGCTGCTGTCCGTTCGTTTGGCGAAGAACGTTCTGTGCGCGAAGCCGATGAGTCCGTTAACGATGCAGGACGTGGCGAAGACGCCGCCGACGATGCCGCATATTCTCGTGAAGAAGTGCCCGGGCGCAAGCTTCTTTTCCGTGATGGCAACCGACACGGGCGAAAAGTCGTACTTGAAATAAACTCCGGGCATGCCGTGGCTTCCCGTCGAGTGGTCGACGGCTCGCGATTGGTCCGACACCGAGAACTGGTACGTCTGCGTATTTACGCGCCTGGACTTGACCTTCGTCGATACGACATCCAGATAATACTGGAAAACGTGATCTGCAGTGGAAAAATTAATGAAGGCTGCAGACCACAAGCAAGGCAGCACTGACGCCATTCGGTTTTGTGGAAGCATGCTACTGTAAAACCTGCATCAAGTCATTAAATACAATGTACGCGACGCTACTTGTAGCGTCGCGTTCCCACACAGATGTGGTGTAAGAAGACACACAGCGCTTTTCATTTAAAAAAATGGCATCGCTTCAAATGAGTAAAAACGAACATCACGGAATGTGACAAAGAAATTCTTTGTAGGTTTTCAAAAGGAACAGATCTTTCGTTGTAATGTGATCCCTTCGTAAAAACTAGCGGCTTGAATTTTTTGGGTTTAGGAGATATGGACGCAGGATTTACACAGCATGAAACATATTTTTTCAGCTCATTGGCGTGTTAAAGTTGCAAAGAACTTTGGCATATGTGTTTTTCATTTCGTTTGGAAGATGCCATCGTCAAGTCCATTTTCATGATTGCATTTCTCACACGGCAAAAGTCTTGTTCAATAGCGGGATATGTAACATAACCCTTCCCCTGCGTTTCAACGCAACTTCCCGAAATGGCAGATCGCTACAGCAACACAAAAATCGTTGGCAAAAAAAGGATTGCGAATAAGCGCGTTGCTGCACTTGCGTGCAACTGGCATTGCAAAAGTTTAAAAATACTTCGTAGACAAATTGGAGTGTATTTGATAATAACTTGCAAACTTTGATAATAACTTGCAAAATTTTTTCAGAAGGGAAACAACAATCAACAGCATCACAACTTTCAGGTGGTGCTCTTGAAGCGAAGGACGGCGAATGGGTTCAGGATACATACCAGGCACAACATTCAGCGCTGCATCACCAATTGCGCGGAGATGTCGACACCTACTTTGTTCAACCGTGACTTTTTCGGTTCCATCCAGTGCATTGATCAATCCTGTCCTCATGTCTCCAAATGACATGTGGTCAATGCGATGAGAGAAGTTGTACACCAGGTTAGGAAACATGACTGACAGATGAGCGTGGCCGCCAAAAAGGGAAATGGGTTTCCCCGCAATGATATGGAAGTTTCCGGCAACCTTATTAAGAGGAAGATTCCCATAAAACCTGAAAAGAGCATACCCTTAATATAACGAAACTGACTAAAGTAGCCCACTGAACTGTGAACTACATGCACTGAATTTTATATTAAACAGCATTAGTGTACAAACCAATGATAAACAAACCAAAATAAATGCCCAAGTGCATCTGCGGCTTGTGCAAATTACCTGCATGCATCTGAATGTTTGGAAGGTTTTCTTGAAGATTTTTCTACCATGAATTTCGTCGCATTAAAACCATGCTTTATTGCTATCTCACTCAATTTTCTGCCATTCCCAGAGGATGTAAATGCATCACGTAAAGATATAAGCTGAAGACGTTTGGCATTATCTTCAGAAGACAACTGGAATGTTGTCATTTCTTCATTAACACCCTACAAACCAAAACATCATAAAACCTATAAGAAAATACCAGTATATTGAGGAATACTTTTAAGTAGGCTGGAGCCAAAACTTAAACAGTGCGTGATTAGTGATTTGCTATTCTGAAGATGAATAAAAAAAACGCAACAAATGGCAAGGTTGCACACACACAAGCGTACTGCTTGCTTTCGGACATGACAAAGCCATTCAAATACAAAGCCACCACCAAGACATTGGGTTATGAGTAGGTCCATTTCAAGTCATAAAAGTCATATTTTTTTCTGTGCTTCAGGAAGCTATGAAATGAACTTTAAAACAAAAATCGGACTCTTACAAGGTCTATAACAAAAGTTATAAAATCATAAAAAGTCATATTTTCCATGTTAGGTCATAATGTCATGTTTTGCATATTTTCAACCTAATTCAATAAGGAAACCATTGAAGCAATCTCAAATGATCAGGTGGAACCAATATATCGCTAGGCCTCAGCTGCATCCTGCAAATAGAACCCACTTGCGCACCCTGCGAATGCTAGCAAAGACACAGGTGAACCAAGTTGTTTGGACGAAATGTAATGCACTGCCTAAAAATGCATGTTCTTGCTGCCCCAAAGAAATAAACCAATGTCCTTGCATGTTTTCAATTTGCTTCAAACAAAATTATATGTTTTGCTCATGTTTTGAGCTGTTTATTTTAGTGGTCCAGCTTCAACAAACCATGGAGCTACCCTCTCTTGTGCCTATTTTTCGCTGGTAATGCTTCTTTGTACAGCAGTTGTATATTCTAGCTCACTCATTTTTGTTTGGTTATATATAGTCATATTATGTGAAAATAAAGTCATATTATCAAGTTTTTTAGGTCATATAAATGGCCCTAGTTATGAGATTCATAAATCTTGATTACTACAAACTTACAAAATAAAGTAAAACAGACAAGTTTACCATTACTAGATAAATCTAGTCATAATCTGATGAAGTCTGTACACCAAGAGATCATATCAAATTAAAGTGACTGTACAGGGTGTCTATAAAGTCTGGCTACATGATAAAAAAACACATGAAGTCTGGGACCATCCTTCTCATCCACTTAACAGTACCAACTCGATTTGTTCTTTGGACAGAGCCATCATCATTTAAATAAATAAACCTATGGGAGGATTTCGTTTCGATAGTTCGTTTCCAACAAAATGCACTACATGTTGCATTTAGGAAAATTTATTCTTTTTTGTGTCAATACAAAATCAACTTTTCAAAATTAGTTAAGAATTACACGTAATAAGTGTTCTTAGCATTTAGGCCTTGTGTAATTCAGTCTTTTCACATACAGTGCCCAAATTTTTGGTGACATTATGCAAAATTCTTTGTTGCTTGCTACAAACATGATATTTGAGGAAAAACATAAAGCACTTCTTGATTGGCCTGCCCAGGGTTAGTGGTTGGTAAGTTATGGTCTAAAAACAACAAATTAATTAAATAATCCTCTAAGGGATTAATTAGTTATCAAGTTTTTAGCCAAAACTTCCTAATTTAAAAAAAATCAAAACTATAAGACTTTCCACGTCTTGGAGGGTTGGAACAGCTATGACAAATTTTTCGAAATGCAAATTTCCTAAAGCCTATGAAGTATAATGACATATCAAAGAAGAGGGTTCAACTGCTACCAGTTTTTTTTTATTTCCTTCAAGTTTCTGACTAAAAGATAAAACAAAGAAGCCAATTCATTTCAAGTTTATCAGAAAGGATTAATAATAAAGTTACCTGATCAAAAACTTCAGCATCTCCTGTTACATCAAGAACATCTGCTCCAATCAGTGGACATGGTGTGGCAACAGTGATATCAAAATTCAAAAATACTTTTGGTGTAAATTCCACATCAACTTCATAACGATATTCAAGTCTGAAAAAATGTTTACTCATAAAGTAAACCTGATTTTAGTTTTTCACTAGAAAGAAACAATTTAGCATTGTTTTAATATCAAATATATACTTAAATCATGTCCTTATCAAATCAGTAGCACTAGAATTAGCACGCATTGATGTATTCATTTTGTTTTTAATGCATCAAGGTGTGCTGATTCTGTGGTGCTACTGACTTGATAGAAACAGGATTTAAGTTAAAGATGTGGAAATTGAAGAATCACCACAGATAACAGAAAATAAAGACCAGGAAGATACTGAAGCTCCAAAATTAAGTAGAGCTTCTCACCATATCAAATATGAACATTCAAAATTTTTTCACTAAACTAACGTAACTACCAAATATAAAATGACCTTCATACAGAAACTTGCATGTAATAAACATGATTTGGTGGTGAAGATAAATGAATTTCCTCAATAAGTTTTAGCCAAATTGATGGAACTATTCTACCACACATACACTGAGCTTAGTCTTGTTTCCACTTCAGGTTTGCTATTTTGTACTTGCATAATAAAAGTATTTTGATTGAAATTTATACATTATTTTCATAGTTTACCCTTTTACTCTATTCAGGTTCCATATTCTTTGGTAATCCCAGAGCTACTTTGATTTGCCAATTAATGGCTTGAGTATAAGAGGGTTTGTTTTATTTATTTTTCCTTATTTGAGAATTTTCACTTTCAAAAATATTTTTCAAGTCCTTTATCTGTTTCCTTTTTAGGTATCTGGTTTGTTTGCATCTTGTTCTTAGTCTGTAATGAACAACCTTTGTTTTGGTTGTTTGTTTTTCTTTTTCAGTTCAACCTTATTCTTGTTGTTTGATTTTAAAGACCTATAGTTGACTACTGGAGAGTATAACTTCAGTCTATGTTCAATTTTTGCTACAATACTTTTTTCTGTTTTAGATTGGGTTTTGGTATCAGTAAATATGACCCAGCACAACTCTTAACCCTTTAACATCATATGTGCCGAATTCGTTCTGCGCGAAGCTTTGTTCGTTTATTCTGCACACAGTTATTTTTATCGCTCAACGACCGTTGTCTCATGAATTCGGCCGGAGTCGCACTTTCTTTTCAAGCACTTTATCGCTGTTTAGTGATTACAGGTTTGATATCAGCCATCTTGACCTCTGTCAACTGTCAGTTCTTGGCAGATGAAATGCAGAAGAGGTTTTGATGAGGATTTTTGGAAAATGTTTTCATTACTCAACGACAGAAAAAATCTGGAACGTAGAGTCAGTCTTGTACAATAGCAATCTGGTGTTCTGTGTTTTGTATTGTTATTTTGTGAGTTTTTAGGCCGTTTTTTGTGTCTGGGACGAATTCGGCACAGTGGTCATTTAGGCATAAAAGTGTGGATAAACAGTATTGGTTCGTAAGTCTGGGTACTATAGGTTGTTTTCTTTTTTTTGCAGTTGTTTGCTCTTTGATTTGTCTAGAGTTTAGTGGAAAGGCCATTATCTCTTTCTAAATGAATCCCAAATCTTTTTATGGCAAGAAAGGGATTTACAAAGTTAGAATTCCCGAATGTGAAAGCGATGATAGTGAGCTGTACGACAGTGATGAGGATCCGGACTATGTTCTTCCCACAAAAAAGCGACCTTACAGCAAAACATCTGATTCTGAAGAGGACACTTATGACCTGGAATTTCGTAGTTACAGTGCTTGTAACAGTAATTCAAACATAAAAGAGGAAGAACCCCAATGTTCATCTATTTTGGAATAGCCAGCAATTGTTGCATCAACAATGCCAAATTTACAGTCAACACAGCAACGAAGGCCTCTATGGAAGCATGTTGACTCGTATGACGAGCAGTCTCGGTTGAATTTTCCTTGTTGGAGAGGATCTGTACCTCAATCACAGGAAATCAATAACCTTTCGATTACTTTCAGTATTTCTTCTGTGAAGAGGTAATGGCATTTATTGTGGAGCAAAGTAACCTCTTTGCTGTTCAATGTGATCCAGGAAAACTGCTGCATGTGACGCAAAGTGAGCTAGAGCAATTTGTAGGTTGTTGTATGTATATGTCCATTTTCAACCTACCTAGATCCAGAATGTATTGGGCATCAAAGACCCGAATCGGTCAAGTAGCTGATGTCATGACTCGAGTCAGGTGGGAAGCAATCAAGAAAAACTTGCACTTCAATGACAACACTCACATGCCATCTACAGACGATCCAGACCGTGACAAGCTTTTCAAAATCAGGCCTCTGCTAGAACTACTCCTCCCTAAATTTCAACAAATTCCACAGCAAAAATTTTATGCATTGATGAGCAAATCGTGCCATTCAAAGGTCGCTCCTCGCTGAAGCAGTATGTGCCCAAGAAACCCCACAAATGGGGCTAGAAGACCTTTGTGCTTTGCGATACTCGTGGTATGGTACACAATTAATATATACTGGGAAAATAATGCCCATTGAAGGATATCCTGATCTTGGAGCTAGTACAAATATTATCTTGAGATTGTCACAAGTAGTTCAACCAAATATGAAACACATCTTTTACTTTGATAATTGGTTCACATCTGTCAACTTGTTAGTTCAGTTAGCTAAAAAGGAAATATTTGCCATTGCTACAGCAAGAAGCAATTGTTTGTTAGGATGCGAAATGCAGAGTGAAAAGGAAGTTTTGAAGAAAAAAAAACTACAATTGATGGTATTGTAGTGAGAGCAGTGAAATGGTTTGACAACCGGCTAGTCACATTAGCAAGCACCTGTGCAAGCGTTTATCCGTTGTGCACTATTGACAGATGGGACAGGTCACAAAGACAAAGCATCAGTGTTTGCTGTCCAGCGATTGTTGGTAAATACAACCAAAACATGGGAGGTGTAGATGCACTAGATGCACTTGTATCGTATTACAGAATTGGGATAAGATCAAAAAAATATTACCATCATTTTTTTTTCATCTGATTGATGTAGCTGTCGTGAACGGATGGCTTCTGTACAGACGCGATTGCGATTCTTTTGGCGTTTCAAATTCAAAGCAAAAAGATTTGTTGAGCTTCGAAATCAGTGTAGCTGAAGCTTTGATAAAAAAAGGCAAAGACATAATTTCCAAAAAGAGAGGAAGACCATCTCTTGAATTGATGTCTGATGGATCTGCAGCAAGAAGCCGTTCTGCTTCGCTCCCACCTCCGGCCAGTGACCAATCTTATCTCCCCGTATGTGACCACAAGACAACATACGGGGAGATAAGATTGGTCACTGGCCGGAGGTGGGAGCGACCCGGAAAAGATGCAAAAACCTATCATGCAGTGGGAAAACCGTTATTCTTTGCAGTAAATGCAATGTGCATCTGTGTCTGAACAAAAATTGTTTCAAACTCTATCACCAGTAACTTTACTTCACTTGTGATTCTAATGTATTTTCAAATGCTTTGAAAATTTGCAATGAATGTTGCTTCAGGTTTTGGTAAATGTAATGCTTGTTTGAAAATGTATGAAACTTTCGGAGTGCAAGGATTTTGGCAGTTGCAGAATGTTTTTTAAGAGACAAAGAAGAATCATACCTTTCCACCAGAAAACTGCCATGACTTTGAAATTTTTAAGGCGTGAAATATGATCATGTTTCCACAACTAGCGTGAATATTCAAGAAAATAGTGTTGGTTGCTTTTGCAAAGCTGTAATTTATAGAAACAACATGCTTTTAGGATAAAAACACAATCATTTCAATGTACATTGATCACCATTTGTGAAAAACAGAATTTCAAACCACTAAGCTCTTCAGAATGTTTCATTTTTTGCCGTGATGTTTCATATTGTGTTTTTGTTTTAGTTTCGTTTTCCTTTTGTAAAATATACTGACAACAAAAAAATGTATACTTCTATTTTTGAAAAATTGGTGATCACTGTACATCGAAATGATTTGATGTAGACTGCACTATACTTGGTAGAAACGTATTAACCTAACCCCTAAACCTAAACCCCAAACCTGAACACAAAGGTTTCTGAAAAAAGTAAAGAAAAACCAATCCCATGAAAAGTGCAACCGGAACCACTACTACCAAATCAAAAGGTGCCATGGTGAGAGCCAAACCAAAAACCATTTGCACAATAGTGACGCAGACACGTCCACTAGAATACATTGATGGTGCCATTAGAGTGACAAGCTCAGCATTTTATTCTAACCATGTCGCTGCCGGTGAACCTATCCTATAGCCACTTCCTTTATACTTAGGGTTTTAGATTAGGGCTAGGCTTTAGGTTTGATAGTGTTAAGGTTTAGTGTTACTGTTTAAGATCAGAGTTTATGGTTAGCTTTTAGGGTTGAGGTTTACAGTTGGGAGATTAATCCAACCCCGTTCATAACATACCCATTATTCATAACAGACAATGTTCATAACTAAGGGGTCTGTTAAATGTGGTGTGCTATGAACGTGGTCTGTTTTGAATGCAGTCTGTAATCAAATGAACATGGTGTTATGAACATGGTCTGCTATGAACATGGTCTGCTATGAACGTGGTCTGCTATGAACGTGGTCTGCTATGAACGTGGTCTGCTATGAACGTGGTCTGTTATGAACGTGGTCTGTTAAGGGTACAGTATCGCTTGATTTTCGAATTTTTTGTTTGCATCTGACGTTTTGCAGAAGATAAATGTCTTCTATTTTCTGTATTTTCCTGTGTTTTTTTTAAGTTGTAAATTTGCTCTATAATTTCCCCATCTTGTCTTGTGCATGCCCACTGACACTGTTTATTCTTCTCTTGCTTGGGATGTAACACAAAGTTTCGAGTGGTCTATTATGAACAGATCTGTTTAATGTTATGACTGGACACCATGGATTGGAACACATGAGCACTTGTTGAAAAATGCTTTCAGTTCAATTCAGGCCAACCCTACTGTTAACTTTCGCTTCAATACAAATGATGAAGTTTATGAAGACTTTGGGAAAGGAACACACGACAAGCAAAACTAGCCTTCACAAGTTGTTCCACAGGATAACATTACCTGGTGTCAAAGAAGTATAGAACCTCAGATGCAACAAGAAACAATATGAAACCAAAGGTAACCAATGATATTAAACCACCAGCAGTACTTTTTGTTTCTGTGTACGTTTCGGATACTTTTGGGAAGGCATCAAACGTCTTAACCTTTTCCAATGACTTTTTCACCTTTGATCCACGATACCGTAACATTTTTTCAAGCAGCTTATCTACTCAACACTGAAACCAGTTTTACAGTATACACAACAGCATTAGGGTTACTGTAACGCGAAAGCTCAACCACATACCCTAGCCTAAACACCACATACGCCACGCACCGTTTGAAACTACAGTATGTGCACTCTGCAAAAACGCAAGGCATTGGCTGGAGATCCGGTACACGGATCTTTTATTATTGGGCTTGTATTTCCGTCACCATTGATTGCCTTGCAACTCAAGCGTTGCGCCGATACGCATCGCCGTGCAGCTCAAGCGCATCATTCACGCCTGACATCGTTCGCGCCGTATCGCTGCCCTCGATTGCAATGACGGCTGCGCGGTGAGTTTAAGTGATGTTTTTCAGCGGAAAACACGGTTTTTAATTGCAAGTAAGCGTTGCTAATTTTGTGTGTGTTGTAGAGCAACGATTTGTTTTGCTAGTCAAGCACGACCTATATGGATTGTGTTGACAGGAGTTTTGACAAGGCCATTCATTGCACGGTTTAATTGCAAATTTAATTAGCGTTGCTGGCACTTACGGTGTGTGTTGTGGTAGAGTAACGGTTTGTTTTGGGGGTGAGTTAATCTCATCTACCATAACAGATGGAGTGGTAAAAACTCTTCATTAATAGCGAACACATTTAGTCAACAAATTTTTTTTCCTTTAACTAAGACTATATTGTTTTGTTTACAGAGTGAATTGCAGAATCATGGAAGAAAACATCACTTTTGATCTTGGTGAAACCTTTACAAGCTATGATAAACTTCTAGAAAAGAAAAAAAAATTTGAGCAGTCACACTATGTGCAGTTGTACACAAGTGACAGCCGAACTATTGCAGCTGCCAAGCGACGAGTTAACAGTCATGTAGATCCTGCATTGCGATTTTACACATTAAAATTTTGCTGTGTGCATGGTGGGAAAAGCTTTAAAGCCAAAGGGAAAGGACTGAGAAGAACGGTGTATGCATTTGTTATCTTTTGTCTTTTTATAACTCAGTATGAAACATGCCACCTATTATTAATGTTTCATCCATCATCCTAGATCGTTGATTTTGATATTTTTGATGATATTGAAATAATTGTAACTGTGGATTTTCATACTGGTGAACTGATCTGTGTGTGGATAAATCAAAACTGGTACTGTACTTATTAGATAGCTTAACATTTTGGTTTATATAAGATGTTGCATAAGTTAATGGTTACATGCCACAAAATACCACATAGATATACATAGGCTTGGGGATAGTCCACACTGCAATAAAAATTTTTAGCTCTGGTGTATTATAATTGTGAACATCATTGAACCTAGAAATATTATGCGGTGCATTGCATTTTAGTTGCCTTCATTTAAACAGCTTACAGGTTCTTATAAAGTATGCTATATTAAACAATTGCTGCTAACCTAGTGATGAGGGTTTTGGTGGACCATTTTGAAATGTATGGCAATAAATTTGCACACATTATTTTATCCATATTTCATTGGTAATATTTAACATTGTGTGCAGAACTTTCAGACAAGATTGTCCTGTCCACATTTCTATGAAGGCAGATAAAGATGGGAAATCTCTTAGAGTGATTAGTTTGGCTTTAGAGCACAATCACACAGTGTCAAAAGTATGTATGTTTACTTCTTCAGCACGTGCTGCATTTTTTAATCACAAGTGTTGTGAATCTTATGTCTGTACAAAACTGACATAAGCTTTTGTTAGAAATATTGAGACACATGATATAATATTCTGCATAATGTATCTGTTCCATGGAGTAATTGTCCTTATTTCTTATATGTAGATCTTTTCATTATATTTTTCTATGTATTTTATACTTAACAGGCGCTGAAGTTTTCATTTTCTAATAGGGGTTAGTCTTATCTATCTGTCATTTGATATTTTTTCCAACTTGTTGTCGGCTATTATCACTTGCATTGTCAAACAAATGTACAGTAATTTCATTGTTTTGTTCTCTCCAAACCTGCTGAATTAAATTTCTCATCATGATAACTGTGTGTAGGCTATATAGATATGCACTCATCTGTAAATATTGTTTGTCTGTTTGTTTTGATCACCTTGCCATTTGTTTCACATGACTTATCGTAGTTACTGAAAGTTGTATTATAGGGTTGGACCTCATGGTCTTTCACCAATCCTTTGTGACAAAAGAACCAGTAAATGTTGTTGCTTATGTATAACTTTGCTCTTAGGTAGTATTTGACACAATGCTGCATGATTTACTGTCTGTGTGAAACAATGTTTTGTCACAAAAAAGCAATGCATTAATAGTATTTGCAATCTTTGGGTGTAACTGGTAAAAATGTTTGTATTTCAAAAAAATTCAACAAAACATGATTAAATGTTTAAGATGTTGGTAATCACCTTTGTACCTGATTGCAGCAAGTAAATTATTCTGAAGATTGTGCATTATAGGCATGTGATAAACTGTATTATTTTTACTTAACAAGTTGTTTTTGAGCAGGATATTTTTCAACGCCTTCCTAAGCAAAGAGTTTTGCCTGCAAGGTCTAAGAAGAAAGCAACGACTTTGTTAAAATTGCAAGCAAACAAAAAAATGATTCAGCAGCAGTTGTTCCATGAAAATGGAAAGGTGGCTGATCCTATAGACAAAGATGGTGAGTTTAACAAAAATCAATGATATTGCAAGCAGTGGTGGATCTAAGAATTTATGGGCTAAATCAAAGCATTTGGGGATGTACTGTAGATGCATTCAGCATTCTCCATACTCTTTTTATGCATATTTTCCAAGGGACAACTCCAGAAGCCATAAAGTTTTTGCCTGACAAAAATCAAAATTATTTTGTATTTTGCAAGTAAATTGCCTTTTTTGACATTACAGAGATATCAGCATGTACCATTTCTTTTTCTAAACTCACTGCTAGTTTTAATTCAAAAGCCTAAGACCAAAACCTTTGTTCATGCGGTACCTGAAATTAAGATTCATTTTGAATTGTTGGTAGCTAAGAGAATTGCACTTATACCAAATACAAAATATTACTCATGACGAAAATTGTTTCTGCATTGAATGAGCAGTTCTTTGAATACACTGCTGGGCTGCACTAGATCTCAGGTAACGTGTTGAGCAACCAAAATTGTTCATAACTCATAGCAAACTTACAGTACTTATTTATCACTAGCAGTATATAATGCCCTTTTACTGGAAAAAACACAATATGTAATCAAATGTAGCAAAGTGAAAAATCGGCTCAAAGCAGTTGGGCCAGGGTTTTTCAACGATTTGAAGCATGTTACCCTGTTAATAAACAAACAATTTGTTTTCATTTTCATGGATAACAAAAGCTGCTTGTCTAGCACAAAATGCCTGAAGTAACAGCATGTTGTGCACAAGGTAGAAGCCTATGCGTCAATTTCCACTGTCACAATAATTTTATCACACACTGACCAAAGAGCCCATTATAGTGTTTGTAGCTCAAGAGCTACTGCAGACGTACTGGTCTGATCTCTGCACTGAAAAGAACAAGATGGGTCTGCCACACGTGCCATGGTCATCATGGCAGAGATATATTGAAATGTTAATGTAGCCAGTATGGTCACAACAAGATGCCACCGAAAGAGTAATTTTCAGACTTGGTATAATCCTTTTTTAAACCCCAAGGCTGTTTTATTCATTTAGCATGTATTGTTGTCAATGCAGTGTTGTTTTGTATGGTGTAGTTTGTTGTTCATAACAGTTCTGTTCTTTTTGCTGTATGATTTTCCACCATATTACAAAGGTTTACTCATCTTTCCCTGTGATTCATATTGCTTTTCTTACATGTTAATTTCTGAGCATGATGAAGCCTGCATCATGCATAGTTGTGTTGATCTCTAGACCAGCTATGTCCAACCCAAGTGGCTTACTGAGCCAAAAATCATGTCACTATCTTAACCAGGGATGCACACTGAGTGATATATTAATGAGGACCGCACATTTAATGGCTTCTTTGATCTTAGCAAATTAAATTTAGCTTAAGCTAATGTACTGAAAGCATCGAATCCTAACTGCAATGGTAACAGACTTGACAAAGGGGCACTGAAGATGACCTGTATCAAAAATGTCAAATTCCAGATTATCAAAACAAGGACAGGTTGTCAGTATTTGGGTATTTTACTACGATGAAAACTCCTCTGTTGTACATATAGGTACATCATGTGAAATCAAATGAAAACTTAAGCTGAGCTGCAAAAAACCTTTGACTGGGCCACATGCAGCCCTCGGGCCGTGGGTTGGATACAGCTGCTCTAGACCAATGCTGATTTCATTGCTAATTTTTTCAGGGTATTTGCAATTGTACGGTACTTTAAAGGTGGGTTTAGTTAGACTATTGCAAAGTCGTGGAAAGCTGCATGAAAATCCTTGATTATTGTATTGTCTGCTGGGAAGGCTTACAAAAGTGGCAAATTTCTCACACTTCTGCTGGTTTTGTTTGCTGTACTTGGTGCAAATGCACTCCCATAGCAAAAATGCCAGCTTTCCTCATCTGTGCTTGTGTTTTTTCACTGTAGGTCTCAGATTTCTGGGTCCAAGATCTAGCCTGTCAGTTGTTTGACTAGGTTAACTAGCAGGGTTGTAGAGTTGGAGTCGCAATGAGTCAAAGTTTTTGGGTGGAGTTGGATTCAACGCTAGGAATCCGAGTCAGGTTTTTTGTCTGACTCCTGAACTCCAATTGAATTATTTTTGACATTGCACTTAACTCGTACCTGTTGAAATGGTGCAATTTCTTTTGAAACTCTCATTGGAACAGATAATTCTTGCTGTGCACCACAATTTCCATTGACTGCTAGTTGCTACGAAATTGTTGACAGCCAAACTTCACACTGTGTTTAGGAGTTGGAGTCAGAAAATTTTGGAATGTCAGAGTCAGACATTTTACCTCTGATGCAACCCTTGTCTGGTTCTGCAGTTCTTAATTTATGCTAAAGACCTATTGCTGTCATTGCATTAGTGATCCTACAACCGTATGGCAATTTCAGCAAAACTTCGTGTACAGTAGGCTAAATTGTTTTTATGTAGGCTGCACACAAACTCAGTAAAGACAATGCCCAGGTCTACTCTGTGAGAAGAACAAAGTTTTTTGCAGTAAGTTGAGATGCACATACTCAGGGTTTTTTTTAAGGAAAATGTTAGGTACCTGGTACTGATTTGTAGGAACCCGATTTCTCTGATTCTAGGGACCTGATTTTCTCTGATTTTAGGTACCCGATGATAGTTTTTGCTGATTCTAGGGACCCAACTCGGGTCCTTAAAACACCTCAAAAAAAACCTGCATATACTTACCTTTCTAGCTTTTTTGTGACCCTGCACATATCTTTCTAGCTTTTTGTGGTGCACATAAACCGCTGCTATGTAAGCTACTTTGAAATATGCCTGTGTCTGTGGAATGGTTGATTTTTGACTCATAGAGTGCTTTCCAAAAAAGGGCATAGGCAAGGAATCATCCAACATTTTCAAGGCTTTTGGTTCAAGCTGGTAATTAAAATATTATAGATTTCAAAAGAAAAATTTGCTTTAATTATGCTGAATTTTATGGCTGCTACATACGAATGCAGTTAGACAGTTTTGTGTATTCAACATTATAGTTGGTAAGTTTTCTTTGGCAAGTAAACGTGATCATCTGAGGGACGAGGGCCTTGCCAAATAATTATGTATATATAAAAACACTGCATCACTTACCACCTGAAAACAGATGTCAGTCAAAATTTGTGTGAGTACCTCTATATTGCCAGAATGCGGAGAAAAAAATTGCTAGTACAACTCACTGCAGAGCAAAAATAATTAGGTAGACATGTATATGGCGACCTAATTTTAAATGTCTCCATATCTCAGCACATACACCATGCATATGTCTTCTGAAGTCGCATTTAGCAATATATGTATACATGTATGTAATATACATAATTTCATCAAACTAAAAATTGTGATACTGATTGAGTTGACTTCATTCTGCAAACATCTGTTGAAAAGGCTAAATTTTACATCGTTCTTTATAGTTATGCATCTCTTCTGAATGGTGTTGCATTGATTTCATACCAAAATGTTCATAATACCTGCATGTTGATCTATTAAAGTGTTTGTTTTTCTTGTAAAGGATACTGCTTTTGGTTTAAAGTTAATTTCATATAAGTTCAAAATAGGATGCAATCCACTTCTTAAACATGTAAAGATTCTTCCACTGACCAAGAGTTAAGAATTCTATAAACAGAAGTTCAAAAATGCCCATGCTTGTATGATATAAGAAGGAGACATACAGAGACACTTTACACAAAAGGAATGCTTTTTGAAGTGTGCTGGCCATGGAGCAACACATTTGGCTATTTTGAAGAGTTGCATCTCAAGACTGGTGTACTCAGTTGTGTGACTGACAATGTTATGTAGTAGAAGCATTTTGAATTGTTAGTGTTGTGATCGTGCAAACGGTAATCATGTAATGCGTTGAAGGTAATCAGCGAATCGGCGTATTTCGGCGTACTTCGTCGATGGCATTAACGTGCCTTGGCTAATCGACGTTCCTTCGCGTCTGCTGATTAGCAATCATCCACAGTACTTTAGTGAGCACCTTGCCTCTCCTAGGCATTCTACAATTGGGTTCGAACCGTTCGTGTTTGTATTGTGTACTACGAAAAATACAAC
>Ga0210059_1006125_pt1 | contig 19314 bp, 10 predicted proteins | sample Ectturendosymbi2_FD_188042 | JGI IMG/M metagenome (GOLD analysis project Ga0210059, IMG submission 188042) | Ecteinascidia turbinata endosymbiont from Florida, USA - Sample 2 (SPAdes) (version 2) | ecosystem: Host-associated > Tunicates > Ascidians > Unclassified | place: Key West, Florida... | reverse complement strand
TTCTATTTCTGCCAAAAATTGATAATGATTTTTGGTGGTGCTGCGCAGTGGCGCACCTGAGAGGGAATATTGTTCACCGCTGCCTTTTTCATAAGTTTCATTGTGACTGTTTTTGTTCGGATATCGACGGAGTTCAGAATAAAGTAATATGTTTATGGATTGAAACAACTTACTCAATGAATGTAGCGAGCACGTGAAGACTCAGGGTCGGATATGCCTATAGGCTATGTAGGCTTAAGCCTAGGGCCTCAAGATTCAAGGGGGCTCCAACAAACTTTGGTAGGCATAGAGTCAATGGCCGGTATATAATCAGTCAGATTAAACTTCGTCAAAAATTGATGTCTTAATTATTATTCACAAACTTTAGTTTTATTCAACTTTCGTGTGACAACGCCAGAGTCCTCGAACGAGTTTCCATGAATCTCAATATGACGGTTGGTCAAGCCGTATGCCAAATATTGTGTCGATATACTCAAAGCACGCTGGCTGCGTCCTGCGTTTGCTGAATCGTACCGATTGCTATGTGTACTCTATCAAAAGAACTTGTGGGTGTTCATGTGAAATGCACCTGATCAGTGGTATAATTGACGAACCGCCCCCTGCCAAGCTAAATGTAAAAACCAGGCCTCTACGTAGCTTGTATTTTGGTATTTACTATTCTTTTGGCTTCAGAAGATTGTTGTTTTTTGCGATTTTCTGAGTGTTTTCCGGTGATTTCGGATTTTTGTATAGCTGTTCAATACCGGGTTTGCTATTGTTTCTCAACTATTTTCTGAGTGTTGGCCAGTTGGCTCCCTTCAGCAAGTTTCTCCCTGGCTCAAACCTCTAGTTAGATCACTGCACCTGATCAAAGCAAGGTTGTACTGCAGATAAGAGCTATGCGTAGGACTAGCAGCAGTATCCTGCAATAAAAGCATAGTTGTTTCTTAGGTGACTGAGCAATACTGTAGTTTGGTCAGCGTTTGTATCGCGTAAAGCTCGATTGATATTTTTAGATGTGATTTTTCCAATTTGAATTTTCTTCAGCAAAGTCATTCAGAAATCAAATTGCTATTGAGCACTTGCGCAACTTTGTACTGCTCCCATGCTAAGCAAATCAGAAAAGATCTTGATGATCTTGAATAGCAAGTAAAAGCCACTTTGCCAACTGACAACCGCGGAACTCTTCCCCAACGAGACACGGAAACAGCAAATAAATGACAAAAGGGCGTTTGGGTCTGATGCCTTAGATTAGTGTTTTTTGGTTTATGCAACCACACGAAGCCTTATTTCTTAGCTTGATGGTCACTAATTGCTCAGGCGAAAGGTCCTTTTCAAGATTCAAAAGAATTGAAAATGAATTAAAGGGCCGCAATCTTCCAGAAGAGGTTGTCCACACCAAGCATTCGGTGCATTAAAAGTGACAAACTTAGGGCAAAAAAATTGTGATGAATTCGTAGATAATTTTGTTATAAAGAAGGCAGGACAAAACCTTTTTAACTGTTCACTGTGTTATATTCAACCTTACTTGATTTGATGATTGCAGCTTTTCATTTCTTTATACGTATTTCAATAATGACAGCACAAGCGAAATTTAAACCAGTCCAGTCGCCACGGTGGGCATTGGTGAGCTCAGCCTTTCCAAATTTAAATATGGATCACTACAAATCAGTAAAGCTTTTATCAAAGTTTCAGTATGTCAAGTCACCTTGCGAAAATTTAACCCCCCACTCAAGACGTTCTGGCGAAGGTTCTGATTTTTAACTCCAGATCTTTTCACGCGACAGTTTAGTTGCATTCGATTCTTACCAGTCTGAAAAAGTAAGAAACACGCGAATCGTGAACAATTGAAAGCTTTAGGTTTTCTATAGGCTTTAGAGGAATCAGCCGATTGTGCTCTGCTTTCTTCTTTTTGTGATGTTTCAAACTTATGCATATCTGTATTCAAGTAACTTCTGTGGCGGCAGGTAGATGGCGCCACATGTAAATGAATGGTCACCGCTAGATGGTGCTGATAAGTTACAAGTCACTGTGATACTCACCACAAGCGCATTATCGTAGTTCACTTATCCCTAAATAATGATAGTGCAACCTGGTAGTAGTAGAGTGAACTCGTCGAGGGAGCTCTATTGCTGCTGGTTGCTTTCCTGTTAGTTAATGCCCCGAATTGCCATCTTTCGCTCGTGCTTGCCTCAGTAGTTCAACGCAGTGCAATCAACTACAACACTTCACTCCACAGGTGTAATTACCACTTCACTCTACAGGTGTAATAAACAAGGAATCAATCACAGATTTTTATCCCTTGCTTATTTCACCTGTGGAGTGAAGTTACACGAATCGTGAACCTAACAGTTACAACCATTTGGGTGCGTTTTACGTGACGTGTTTTGCTCGTGCATGTGAGATTTTTACAGCCGTGTTAAGCGAGTTGCAACGTGGTGTTCACGTTGTGCTTTAAAGTCTTTATGCCGCCACACATACTCTATAGGTGGAGCGTGTTTTTTTTTTAACACAGATAAGAAAAAACAGATGTGATTCTTATAAAAAACGTAGACCATGTATTTTGTTAAATATATCAGCTGATTTCGGTTGGTTTGCCTGTGACAGTTAACAATCCTGTTCCCGCCAGCCAAGTAGGATTCTAACAATTCCGTGCAATTTAACGCTTTTGCGTCGAAGGCAGCAAAAAACACAGTGATCGTGGGCACTTCAGTAATGAATGAGGATTTTTAAGACCGTACTTTCAGAGCGTTATTTTCCGAATTTCGCAAATTGATTGACGCTTTCCATTTTTTCCCTCGCAACAATGGAAGAGGGGTCCTCACAAGTGGATTAGCGTAGCGCCTTGCAGCAATTAAATCCAGCTTTGCGTGTAGTACTAATTTGTATGACATCAATCTCAAACCTTTCACAACAGCCCCCTTTAAAACAACCTACGGCCCTGCAAACGATATAAAGTATGAGTATCAGGTTTGCTATTTTAGGGTACGTAGATTGCAAATACAGTATTAGCAAGTAGGCTATAGTGTGAGGTGTTAAATGTAGACAACTCAAGTTGCATTGCCTGAACCACTTTTGGAGATAGCGGAAGTTGCCGTACGTAGCCCATAACGCTTTTTGGTTGATTTTGAAATGGTGGTTTTCAGAATGTGCCGTACGTTTTTTGTACTTTAAAAATGTACAATACAGGGTGGGCCAAAAGTAGACGTGCTCTTGATTGCTTTTTTACATTTATGGCTGAAAGTTTGGGACGGTATTGACAAATACTGCATCGTTCCGGTAAGAAAATTATTCTACTTTCACCACTGCGCAAAATATAAAAAAAGTCCTGCTATCTTGCCAGACTTCCTGTTGGTCTTCGTTTTATATGCTTGTCACATTCTGCTTGATCTTCTTTTTATATTCTTGTCCCATTCTGTAATATTGCACTGGTGCCACTATTTTCCCTCCTATCTACCTCTATAGTTACTCACCCCACTCCCTGTACATAGGCATGCTTTTCCCCACTGTTTTTTGTTGTTGTTTTTATGCTTATTTCACCTGACGTTGATTTGACGCTTTTTATTACTACTTGTAAAACGTCTTCAATTAAAATTTGATTGATGTTACCAGCAGGGCTGGCTGAGAACTTGACCCAGGTGGTCTTTCGCCAACCCTTTGTGATTCAACATGTTAGAACACGATTACTAAGCTGCAAAACGTGAAATTTCTTATTTTTTATATTTTTTCATCACTATATAATCAACTAGTGATCTTTGATGTTATTGTATTTCCTCTTGCTGTTTCGTGTTATTTCGTGATTTGAGTCACAAAAATGCATGATTAAACCATACCATACCTTGCTGATTTTGGAAATGCCAAAAGGCTGGGTCTATTATGCCTCATGAGGCAAAAGCACTGCTGGAACTATTTTGCCTTCAACCAAACATTTGGCTAAAGGCAAAATAGCTCCAGTAGTTCTTTTGCCTCATGAGGCAAAATAAGAGGACATGATTTGACATTGGCAGATCAGGACTGGATCGGACTAATGATTTTCAAAAATTTTGCGGATCAGGACTGAACTGGATTCAATTTCATCGGATCAGGACTGGACTCGGACTGAAAAATTTCACAGTCCGCTCATCTCTGCAGTCTAGTAGATTGCACTCGAAAAAAATTTTTCGGCTGGGGGTTCGCATTTTTGTGAGTGACGTCATAAGTGAAGTAGTTTTGGGGTCATTTCGGCTCATGTTGCCTGGCCTAGGGCCCAACCGCTAGGCCAATATGTTTCGCTGAAGTTTTCATTGGAAAATAAGCTCGAGTCGGAGTCTTTTGAGCTTTTGATCGACTTTCTAGCGTTTCTGGTTCAAACGTTATCATCTAAAATAAACAAATTTATTAATTATCTAATTAGCTAATTAGTCAAATATTTTTACTAGTTTAGATCACAACTTTTGAACCCGAAACCCCAGCAGGTCATTCAAAGTATCAAAAGACTCGGAGTGTAGCCTAGAATCCAATAAAAACTTCAGCGAAATAGTACCATCTAACGGTTGGCGCCCAGGGCCAGGCAAAGTGGGCCAATGTGGCCTAAAAGTCCTCCACTTATGACGTCACTCACAAAAAAACAGCAACCCCCAAGCAAAAATTTTTTTCGAGTGCAGACTAGAAGACTTGCCGCATCTTTTGACACTTCGACCAGGTCCGTAACCCGAACAGGGGTGGAGATATTACCGCGCAAACCACGTGCGTTTAGGCGTTTTTTTCGAGAATCCCCGAAACCACCCGGGTGCCAAACAGTGTTGCCACTGCTGCTTTTTTTCACTAGATCTGGGGTTTTTCCGTTTCATCTTGGGTTCTGGGGTTTTTATTGAAAATTTGGGTGGTTTTGACTCCGGTCAAATTTTAGAAATGTATGTCGTATTAGTGTATTTCCCATTCAAGAATACAGTAATTTCACAGGCATAGTATGTGCAAAGTCATCAGTAGCCAGTATAGATGAGTAGTAGGGCTAGGCTTAAAACCAAATTGTTTGAAATATAATGTGTTAGAGTTGTGTTTTCTCGAACTTTCCTTGTGCACGATTGGTGCAAATGCTGTGGTGCTGATTGTTTCTGCCAGCAAATGATTTATTCTACGTTGCGCGTTGATTTGTTTTGCGCGCTGTGTAACTCGTGGTCGGTCGCTAAATACTGTCGCCTTTGCTGGTAACTCATTCTATTCGATACGCGCTCTGCATCTCTACATTATTGTACGAAAGCCATAAGCGGAACTGTCTACCTTGTTTGCAGCTATCTTCTCAAAATAAAGTACAGTGCATTTTGTACAAGGTGCTTTGAGTTTTGAAACTCTGTCAGGGAAAAACACAACATAATGGTTTACAGATTAAGAACTAACTAGGCATAGGTCAGCACTCTAATCTATTGCTGATATGTCAAGGGCTGCTTGTGCATGATTTTGGAATGCTTTTTTTGGTTTTGAAGATGCTGTGGTTGAGAATCTCTTCATTGTTTTACGGGCGCATTAATTGTGATATGAATGTTAAATTTGTAGCCAAATATTGCAATGAATGCAATGGTAAGGGTGAAAAGAAAACTGTAAGACCTTGAATGTATCATGTACTGCACATGTTTCAATTTGTGCATTTAAGCGAAAGTTACAGAAAACAATGAACGTTTTTTTAGGAAAGATCTAACTCGCTTTTTTATGTTACTATGTTACTTCAAACATTTGATTTGCTGATAGCCTACTTGTAAATTGTGATTGTCAGTATGTTTCAAAATAGACTTGAACTTGTTAAAAATATGATGCAAATAATGCATATTACCTTAATTTTTATGAGCAGGTACCGGTAGCGTGCTTTTCAAGTTTGGTTTGGACTTTTATAAACATTTTGTATGTCTGGGTTTTTTTATTATTTTCTGGTTTTTTTTCAAGGTAAATTCTGGGGTTTTTCTTCATAACAGAGTGGCAACACTGGTGCCAAATTGTCAGCACCGTTGTGGTAGTGTAGCGAATGCGTCTATGTCTGCTGTGTGAATGGTTTTCGGTTCGACCTCACCTAGGCGACTTTCATTTTGGTAACAATCTAATGGTCGCACTTGTCAAGGGACTACCTTTTTACTTTCTTCGAATGTTTCCAAGCTTTTGTGTTCAGATTTAAAGTTTTTGTTTAGGTTTAAGGGTTAGGTTTAGTACATTTATACCAAACCTAGTGCACTATACTACACACTCATCGTGTGTTACAGTCATGTTACAGGTGACGGGTGAATAACTTTTCAAATACGAAGGTCCACTGACGGACCTGTAGCCACTACCTTTCAGAAACAAAAATTTTTAATAGCTGCACATTGATTATTCAAATATATTAATAGGATTTTTTCAGGATTCGGATTTCATATTTAGGTTGCAAACAGGATTCGCATCAGGATCAGGTTTCCTACCTCTTGGATCAGGACTGGATTCGGATTCGAAAAAAATTGAGTCCGAACACCTCTGCTGCACTGTTATCGGATTGGCGTTGGATTGGGAACCCCATAAATCACTCAAGCACGACCATGAGTGTCTCACTGAGCTGCTTGAGCACGCATATTTTTCAACCACATGTGATTCAGCAAATCCAACTAGCAGAGGTAGTTTGCATAGGTGGATGGAGTCACTTTTTCAGACTCCAACTCCGCTCCTGTTCCAAAATTTTTGAATCCGGTCCGGATTTGGCAATTTTTCAAATTTGAGAATCCTACTCTTGTTCAGACTCCCGCTGAAATCGTCGATCCAACCGTAATTTATCCATGTTTTTACTTGAGAAATGACCACACAGACTCCTGCTACTGTCGAAATTAAAAAGAGACTCTGGATCCAGGTCCGTTTTTTTCCCTAATGTTTGACCCCTGGTCGGGGTGCGAAAAAAAAAACAGAATCCTGCGATCCGGTCCCACCTCTGGTGGATTGGGAATCCGATAATAAGGGATTCGAGGGAAAAAGAGGTTGGGTGGTTTGTATTAAGTCTTAGACAACCTTTTCTGTACCTGTTTGATGCTAAAACCACTACCGTGGAACAGATTAACCTATTCAAGCTAATCTGTAGCAAAAATGATCGATTAATTTATTTAATAGTTTTGCCTGGAGGCTAACTACACCTAGTTAGGGAAACAATCAGCAAAATTGAATCGGTTAAGCAAATTGAACGAATATTTGATAGTTTAGACTGCAGAACTATATTACCCCAATACTGATTAACAGGTTTTCATTACACCTTGGTATAGTAGAATAATTAAACCTCTGTGCAAAATATGTCATATTGGAAGTGGATGACTTCAATATAGGCTACACTTTGAACTTTGTATTCGAGTTAGGCCTATGTGGCTATGATTTCCTCAGTTTAATGGAACACATGGAGTAGCATAAAATCAAAAATGTATCAAAAGTTTATGAAATAGGTTGTAATTGCAATTTGGTGAATTTCAGTATCTACTGTTCATAGATTACGACTTACTAATTGCTGTGAATCCTCATATTTGACACTCTTTTATATTATACAGAAGAGAACAGAGTGATTAATGATCTTGACTGAAATCAACAAAGTGGTTTTGCAGTGTAAAAACAAACTCCCTTTTCCGGCCCTGTAGAAGCTGTTCATATTCTGTAAGTCACTTGAAGAGTACATTTACGATGCAACGCGGGTTTCATGACTTCATCGCCCAGCAGTTCTCTATGATTATCTCTGATGGCAGTTGTTTTTGGGACTACACTAAATACACTCACGTCTCGGCGATTCCAACTACACCTATGAAAAGCCCCTTTCTGTAGTGGAATCAGCTTTCACCTTTTCATTTTCACCCATTCCCCAGCTTTCGCAATACCATAGGCCAGAGGTCTACAAACTTTTTTTACACTAACATAGTAGTGGCACTCAAACGAGCAGCAAGTGAAGTCTAACAGTTCAAAACAAAAGCATAATGTTCCCGGGTGGAACAAGGATGTAAGAGAAAAGCACAAGGCTGCCCGACGAGCATACTTATATTGGTTTGACAATCACAAACCCAAAAGTGGACCTCTATTTGACATTATGAAAGATAGTAAAAAAGAGTTCAAATATGCATTAAGAGCTTGTCGGAAGTCCCAACAAAAATGCAAAGCTGATGCCATGCCTGAGACTTTATTGAACAGATCTCCCAAAAAATTCCGGCAGAACATCAGAAAAAGCAAGAAATCATGGCTTCCATCTACAGTGGTAGGTGAAACAGGAAATAAAGTAGTCACTGTCATGTGGAGAAAACACTTTTCAGCATTGCTGAACTCATCAAAAAACAGTGAAATTGGCAATTTTGTGCAACAAAATATAACCTCACATGGTAATTTTGAAGGGATTGATGAGTTCATGTGCAACAGCTTCATGATAAAACCTTTGCTGCACAAACTACCACTGAATCGCGCAGCTGGCAAAGATGGCATCTTTGCCGAACACATTTTCTATGCTGATTCAACTGTGTGCAACCACCTGAGTAGTCTATTCAATGTGTGTTTAATACATGGAAAAATTCCTCAGGATGGCATGCAAACAGTCATTGTACCTATTTGCAAAAACGAGAATGGGAATACAAGTGATGCTGGGAACTATAGGCCTGTTTCCCTTGCAACTATCATCTCCAAGTTGTTTGAACACTACATTTTGTGATGCATTTCCCCACTTTTGTCCACAACAGACAACCAGCTTGGCTTCAAGCCAAAACGTGGCACTGACATGTATATTCTTTTACTTAAACAGACTGTGTCTTATGTTGAGTTCGTCTTGGCTCCTCAACATGAAACGCCTTGTGATCCTGAAACAACAACGAAAGAAGACTTCGATTACTTGAGAAAAATAAATTGAAGAAAGTAAATTAGAAAGTTCACCGATGAATCCACGACGAGTCAAACGAAGTCGAAAACTAAACAAGGACTAAAGACATTAACACTTTAAAATATTGTCATGTGTATCTATTTGCCATATTATGAATCTGTACATTGCATATTTATTATGAATATTTTGGGAGAGAGTAATCTAAGACGGCATAAGAAAATGATTATACTAAAAAATAATTCCAAATTGAAAATAGAATTAATAATGAAAACAGATAAAAAAAATTGTTTTAAGTACCGAAATTCACGATAATACAAGTGACCACTAGAGTCGCGAATGCACCACGCACCACGCGATACGCTGTCACGTGACCACGACGCGACCTGTTGTGTTTTCCTCATGACCAAAATTACACTAAGATCAGTCTTGCTCACGGTCATCCTCGGAGTAGCATCTAACCTACAGGTAGTCTGATAGGTTAGATCAAGACTAAATAGAAATAGTTGGCGAACGAGTGGGGTCTGGCAAATTCGTGAACCAGGACACGCTTGTAGCCAACTAATACACCAGAACGGTTAGGACCTGAACAAATCCAGGTGATAACCAATTTTCAGGCAGACGGTTTTAGGTCAGTCTAATAGGGAAGCTTACTCTCTTCCTCCATGAAAGAATTGAATTCGTATTTAACCCCTATTGTTAACCCCTGATATTTGCAGTAACTCATGTTATGTGCCTTAATTGACGATTGTTGATATAAACCCCTGTTGTGATGAATATCGCAGTGCTTAAAGTTATACTAATAAAACCATGAGTGAATACAATTTTGTTGTGATAAACTGAGCGGTTCGAGCGAAACCGGCAGGTCTAAGTTTCTGAATTGTTAACTTTGGCGTGCCATGGATACCTCCTATTAATCAGTGCTCTCGCGGAATTGTCCTAAACGTGTAGTGGTCTTCTTCCTTAGAAGGGGACTGCCACACTTATTATGTAAGCAAAGATACCCCAGTATTTTCAGCTTTCTTAGATGCATCTGAAGCATTTGACAGAACTAACCACAATCTGCTGTTTGCTAAATTAATTAAATGCAATGTACCTATGTGCATAGTAAGTCTGTTGTTGAGTTGGTGCAGGAAACAGACCATGCAAGTAAAATGGGGTACCAACTAGTCATCCCCCTTTACTGTAACCAGTGGGGTAAGGCAATGGGGAGTTCTGAGCCCATACATATTTGCTGTTTACCTTGATGAACTTTCAATTCAGCTGGGATCAGCCAAGGTGGGATGCACTGTAGGAAATATGGTTGTGAATCATCTATTGTTTGCTGATGATATGTGTGTGTTCAGCCCCAGTATTAGTGGGCTGCAATGTCTTCTGGATATTTGTGGTGACTATGCTGCTGAACACGAAATCACTTTTAACTGCTGGTGTTCTTTTTTGCCCAAAAAGTATAAACAACCTGCTCCATCAAATGTTTTTCTAAATGGTGTACGTGTACAATTTTTTGACCAAGTGAAATATCTTGGTGTATGGATAAATGCATCACTGAAAGATGATGATGATATTCAGAGACAAGTGAAATCACTATACTGTGCAGCATACAAACTCTGAGGCACTTTTGATCAGTGCTCTCCTGCAGTAAAAAACACTCTATTTCGTGCCTATTGCATGCCAATTCCAGATGGCACGGGCCAGCACTTTTGCAGCCCGGCCCGCCCAAAGGTAACAAGAAACCGCCCGGCCTGGCCTGTTTATGCTAAACCACAACTTATTTTCCAGACCGGCCCGCGGCCCATAATATAACGTAACCTCAAAAGTCAAGTAACAAGGCAGTGGATACACAACCATCAATGGATCTTTAAATTTTAAACCTTATTCAACCATCTCCTGTAACATGACAGTAATGCACGAGGAGAATGCAGTAGGTTTTTTAGAAACACCATAAACACAAAAGGTAAATTAGCCCTAACCTTAACCCTAACCATAGCCCTAATGCTAAGCTAACCTTAAGCTAACACTACCCTAACCCTAAGCTAATGCTAACCTAACCCTAAGCTAACACTGACCTAACCGTAACCTAATGCTAAGCTAACACCAAGGTAACGCTAACCTAACACTAACCCCTAAACCCAATCCCTCAAGGAAAAGTTTGGAAAGTTTTGAAAAAAGCCGTGGGTATAGATACGCCTGTGGATCTTGAAATTTGAGAACTTATTCATACACCACCTGTGACGTAACAGTAAAGCACAACGAGAGTGCAGTAAGGCTCAGTAGAAACAAAGTAAACGTAAAAGATAAACCCTAAACCTAACCTTAACACTAACTCCTAAAGGTAACACGTAAGCCTGAAAAAAAGTAAAGAAAAAAAACTAAAGTCAGCAAGGTAGGAGTCGAACCGAAAACCATTGGCGTAGCAGCCGTAACGCACAACCCCTAGGCTACGAGATCCACGCCACTTGAATGACAAACTGACCCCTTTATTGGAATTGCGTCAGGCCAGGCGTATCCGTAGTCACTTCCTTTGAAAAAGTAAAGAAGAACTGGTCCCACGAATTGAAACGTGCAAGCATTCACTTACAAAAACGTAACGCGCCAAGTCAAGAGGCGAACCCTCAACCATTGGCATGGCAGACTTGGAAAGTATCTGTTGGGCTACCAGAACAATGCTAGTTGAGTGACAAAGTGACCACTTTATTCGAACCGCGTCATGCGAGGCGGTATGGTCGAATGAGTTTTGAAATAGGAAGATCCATGGGTGGTTCCGTAGCCAATTCCAAGTAACAACACTTAAGTTTTCAGTTCATTGTCCTTTGGACACTAAAACCATGTAGTCGTAAGGCAGTGGCTATACGTCGACCATGGGGCTTTCACTTTTGAAAACTTATTCATCCGCCGACTGTAACGTGTAACACACGATAAGTGTGCACTAGGCTGCACTACAATTGCTAGTAGTAACATACTAAACCTAAACACTAAATCTAATCCTTAAACCCTAACCTAAACTTAGCCTCTAATCCTAAACTAGTGGTTCCCAAACTGGGATGCATGTGCCCTTATGGCTACCTTTCCTAGCTGAAGAGGTACATTTAAGGTTACCAATTGAAGGGAAAAATATGTTTACATATGGGTTATGTCATTTAGAAATATTTATACATTCATCTGTGAATATTATTTTCAAAATCATGCTTATTTGTAAATATATTTTTGTTATTTTCCTCAACCTTTTTGTCATGAGAAATTTTAGGGGTACATGCTCATCTATCGAAATTCTGAAGGAGTACATGGCCAGAGAAAGTTTGGGAACACCTGTCCTAAACCTAAGACAGGGCAACAGCAACAGACTATAAATGAAAGTGCTTGTTGCTTTGATTGATTCTTAACATGGTTCACTGATTTGCATGGTAACAAGTGAAACGGAATATGAGCAGAACGGTGAAAGGGAAAGAACAACAGCAAACAATTTCATTGTTAGAGTTAGAAAGTTTGCAAAAAACAAAAATTTCGCTTTATTGGCGAGCAGATCGCAGCGGCCTGCAGAGGTGTGCGGACTCTGATTTTTTTGAGGCCGGATCCAATCCTGTTTTGCAAATTTTGAATCCGAATCCACTCCGGATCCGGTACCAACTAGATTCAAGGAATCCGACTCCTGTTTGAATCCGGTTGAATATCAGTAAAGTAAATAACCAGTAACGTTTTTACAGTAAGTACAAAATCCAAATCCAGTCCGGATCCGGCTACAGGAAGGAAATCCAAACTCCTGATCTTGTTGGATGCAGCCGGAGTCCGGATCCAAAAAATCCAAAATCCAGTCCATGCACACCTCTGGCGGCCCGTAGCGACCCGGAATGACGTCACCACTAAAAAAGTTGTTGGCGGACTGTTTCAAAACCTTTAGCGGACGGCCCGAAGACTGGACTGTTAGCGGCCCATGCTGTCTCTAATGCCAATCTATGCTTGCCAATTGTGGAACAAATACACGTAGGCCAGTATGAAGCTCTTACGTTCTGCATATAATAATGCTTATCGAATTATGCATCACATACCCAGAATTGTTAGTGTTCGCCCACACCAGGTTAGCCATTGTGTCAGGACCTTTGATGCCGTGCTGAGAAACAACTTGTAATGATTTTTTTATCCGATGCGCATCTTCATCCAACTCTTTTATTAGATCGCTTCAAATGTCTGATGCTTTTTACAAATTTTCATTTTTCCTCAATTATTCAACGCTCCTGCATGGTGGAGACCAAATGTAGTAGTTGCCTGGGAATTGCTTCGGTGTTTGCGTCTCATCAGTATTGCTTTTGTGTAGTAAGAATATGTGGACACTGTGTACACACCAAGCATAAAAAAGTAAGAAGTGCTAGGAAAGTGTTTTACTCCTCTCAAGGTTGGACACGTACTAACACCGGTTGTGTGATGCGCTAGCGCTACTGTATGGATATCCATTTTCTGTGCACTTGCGAATGACGATACAGCTGTGGTGAGGATAAAGCGCTGTGCTCCTCTCCATGTTGGTCATGTGCAAACACCGTTTCTGTAATGTGCGCTGATGTATAGCTAACCACTTTTTGTGATCTTGTGTCTGTGATATGGACCATGGGTCCGCAATAAATTATGATTATTATTTTGTTCGAGGGCCACTTAAGCTATTACACAACAGTCCGAGGGCCGGACGTTTTACGTAATGTGATTGGTTTGGGATATCTTACATTCATCCAAATCAACAAATTTTTCGTAAATAATTTTTTCACTATTGACAAAATGTCTCCACGGGCCGGATGAAATGGCTTTGGAGACCCCTGCCATAGGCCTATCGCACGAAGCAAATCTTCGATTCTTTGCAGTGTAAAAATGCCCCTATATCGAGTTCGCAAGGACGTTCACGGAGGTAAGCCAAGAGCGACGAATCGCTCGATCACGCATCAATCCAATAACAGTGCAATGTAAAGTGGGTAGTTTAAGCTTCACCAAGCCAATGGTGTTGAAGAAATCGGAGATTTTTGAAATCCTAATCCAGTCCAAAATTTTCATTGACTAATCTGGTCCGATCCTAATCCGGTCGACCTGTCCAAATATTTGATTCAATCCGGTTTATATCCGAAAAAGCATTTTACTGCAGTAGTCAATGAAGTTTGGATATCCATATCTGATCCGGTTGAGTTTTTTCGAAATCCAGTCCGATCCGGTTCCGGTTCTGAATTGCAGAATCCAGTTGGATCGAGATCCGGGAAACGGATCATGTTCAACACTGCAAGCCAGCCACAGTGCTGCCACTGGCTTCTATGCAAAAATCACTAGATTAACAAAAAAAATTCACTAGATTTCCAAATATCTACTAGATTTAAAATTTTTCCATCGAAGCTCGCCATTTTGTTTGAAATGATTTGGTATTTACTTCATCACCCAAAAGCCTTTACATCGCTTGCAAGTTTCTTAAAATAGATGATGCTGAAAACTGGATAATACAATACCAACAATCTTCAGGCTGTTTTCAAGAGCTAAAAACGACACCACTCCAGTGGTGTAGCTGAGGGAGGGGGCGGTCCGCCCCTGGCGGCACTTTTATGGGGGCAGCACTATAGGCTATGCTGTAGGCTATAAACCTGTACAGACTGTATTGAAATAAAAGTGCTTTTAATGTCGAGACATCACACGCAGTTATAGGACGTTTTTGATTTTGAGTAATTTAAACTATGACAAGTGTACTTAAGCGATTGTTGTCTCAGCCAAACAAATAACAGTCGTGTATCTGGGGTGTTGTATCAATAGACTTTTTTGCATAAAGCTGCAACATGGTTCTCAACACGCTTATCAACTCACTTGATGTCAAATTTTACTGATTCACTACACGGTTGGTTGATCGAGTGTTGGGTCGTTGTTGACGTCTGATCGTAGTCCTTATATGATGTTATAGAACTTAGGAGTATGGTGGATGACTGTGGGCAAACGTGTGGCAGTGGTGAGTTCTAAGCTTTTGAAAGTGCTCATAAGTTTTGTACCTGCGAGTAAAAGCGCTTTGTTGGGTCTAAGAAACATTTCTGTGTAAGTATAATAAACGTGTAGATGGATTTGTGCTCGTCAAAATAGATTTTCGTGTGTGTGTAGAATCACAATCCAGCTCAGTATTCTTCAGCATGGGTTCCGCGGAACACTAGTGTCCCGCAAAATATGTAGTGGGGTTACGTGAGTTCTAAGGGTTCTGAGGGCTCCTCGTTTTTTTAAGGGAAAGATTTCTTGCTTCAGGATGTTGATGCGTCATTATAAAAATTTTTAGATCGCCTTGCTACATTCAGACTCCAAGTAGCCCAGTTAGTTGTATAGGAGGTTGAGTGCAGTTAATAGCCGAAAAAGAAATATTGATAGTTGTTGCCCCTTGAACTTGCAGTTATTCAAAAGTATAACCTTGGGAACTCTGTTCCAAATATAGTAATCATGCTGCGGATTTTCTTCAAATTGCCGTTAGTGTTGCTACCTGTGAGAGGAGTTTTTCGAAACTAAAACTGATCAACAATTGTCTTTAGATCTAGTATGAGCACCTTGCAGTTGCGAAATCTTGCCATGCCACACTGTCTATAGAGCCACGATTGACAGATGAAATGACTTTTGACATTGCCATTGAAGAATTCGCCAACAAAAAGGTAAGAAATGTTACAATGTAGAAAATTGTAGTTCATTTCAGAAATAAAAATGGTCCTAGTTTTTTTTCACTTTTTTTACTACTTTTCACTATATGTTATTTTGCTTTTTGTTTAATTGTTGCTTACAATGTTTGAGTTTTTGGTGTGTATTTCAAGCATACCATATTTGAGCATGTGAGATTACTGTAATATTATAATGTTGCACAAAATAGTTAATATTACAAAGCTTTAAGAGCCAGTCACTGTGCAATACGTATTTTTATGGGCTTTGGGTGCGCCAAACTCAAGGGCCACCCCGGGCAGCCCACACTCTAGCTACGCCACTGCACCACTCACCTAGTATTTTAGACAAATCAACCTTCCATTTCATTAGTTATTTCCACCGCAGTGTTCTTGCAAGGAAATGAAAGTGTCATCATGGCCAACATTGTTCATGCAAGGAAATGAAAGTCATCATGGCCAACAACTATATAGCTTTTCAGTAGGCAAATTCATGCACTCTTATCATAACAAACTGCTTCCAAATCATTTTGATGAATATTTTATTCCACTCAGCTCATATCATTATCACTCCACAAGACTAGCAACCTCTAGAAACCTGTTTTTACCTAGAGTTCTTCCTCAGGAAAATGTTCTATTAAATTTATTGGCCCAAAGTATGGTCTTCAATACCAGAGATATTAAATTTTCAGCCACCTTTACCTTCAAATGGAAACTTAAGAAACACCTCCTACATGCAAAAATTCCCAATTTTGAACTTTAGCAACATTTCACTTGTCCAGAACAAAGTACTGTGTATTCTAGTATTCTGTAACTCTGTTTTATTTTTTGTGCGTATTTACTTTTTCGCATTTTCTGTGTGCATGCTCTATGCTTTCCGGCATGAAGTACACTTTTTGTTTTTTTCTGTTTTGCTTTGTTTTCTTTTGTACCTCATTAAATAGTTTTTGTACATTTTTTACTTTTTTATTACTACTTTTTAATTTCTTTTTATTGCTAAAAATACTCTAACTACACCAAATTCCTTCACTTAAATTCGATCCACTCATCTATGTACATAGGCATGCGCTTTCACCTGTACATTTTTTCATCATGTTTTGCGTTCATTCGTTTTTTGTTTTTATTTTCATTGTGCCTATTCGATCTCCAACTGTTGTTTCTCAACACTTGTCAAAACGTGATAAACGGGGTTGGTTGACTAGATGACCGCCGCGGTCTTTTGGCAATCCTATATGACACAGTGCCCGTCTTTGTTTACACTGATCAGCTATTGTGTCATTGTGTTTTCATTTGCTCTAATTTTTGCTAATGGTTGGTTTACTGCATGCGATGGCTTTTATGGTGCTTCTGCTTGTTGACTGAGTCATATGAAACAATAAACCATTACCATTGCAGCAATAAAGAGCACGGATGTGAAAACAATAAGAAACTCAAATTAGAAACACTTTTTCATTCTTTTGATGCAAATATTTAAACAACGATTCATGCAATCTATTGTCAACGGGTCAAGGGGCTGAAAAGTTAGAAAAAAGCAACCAATCTTCTTCAAAAACATACTTTGCAAAAAATCACCAAATTGCAGTGAAAAATCACTATCTAGTGAGAAATCACTAGGCGTGGTACCGCTGGCAAACCATTTGCTTGTTACTATGATGCAGTTATCTTCTTGAAGCAACTTAGCTGCGTCATAATAGAAACTCCAATAGTCATTGCGATGGTATATTTATTATTTATGCATCCAAATGATTCAATGCGGCTACTTGCCAGCTAGCACAGATGAGCACGGATCAGGACTGAAAGGGATTGGATCAGGACTAAAGCTAATTGTGGCCGGATCAGGACTGGATCAGACTGAGAAAATTTTGTTTTTTTAATGAGATTGTTCTAACCATATCCAAATTTTTACAGTATTTTGAATCCGATTCTACAGATTTGTTAAATAGTAGTGTATATTTTGCCAGCAACGGCAAAACCTCTCCTGGGCTATTTTGCTATTCGAAGTGTAGCCACCTTCATCCACATATAACGTTGAGGTTGTATTAGGCCTACTAGTTACATCTACTTCACTACCATGACAGTGCTGTAAATGTGACAAGCTCAGCATTTTATTCAGACCATGTCACCACCGACTGACCTATAGCCACATCCACACAAAAACACCCTGTAATTTTGTGACCCAATCCATAAAAATAACATCATCTGTTGTTCACTTTCAATCGTAACAGCAGAAAAGTAGTGTGTATTTTCTCACCAGAGGTATAGCTCTGCTGTGGTTATTTTTCAGGGGCGTAGCGTCCATGAATGCAAGGCATGCAGGCATGCAGTGCATGCCTTACTTTCAGTAGACAAAACATGATTGCTTCAAAATTTAAAATTAATTTTCACTCATAAGCAGGAGCAAAAATAAAAAATGAATTTTTTTCGTGAATCCACGTTGAGTTCATTTTCATAAAAGAGCCTTTCAGTTGAGTTTGCTTTCGCTTTTGTTTTCTGCAAAAAAAATGGGTAAACACGCATGCGGAACGGGAAACACACATTCAAAATTTGCGATTAAATGCGTGTTTCCGAAGAAATATTTTGAAAATGAATAAGTTTTTTTTTGAAATATTCAAGACTTACAAAGCTGACAAGCTTTTTTTGCTCGTTTGTTGCAGTATGAAATTTATTATATTCAGAAATGTTTGTTTATCATCAAAATTTTTAGTAATTCAATAACGACTGATTTACTTTTCGTAAACACTGCAAAATTACTACAGGAATCAAGGCATGCAATTTTCAGTTTTGCTTTCGCGTGACGCGATCGACCGGTACATTTAGCCTAGTCACATGACCTGTAGTAGGCTTGCGTTGTAGTAGTGGTGCAGACTGCAAAGTACAGAGTATCAGGCCTTTATAAAGTTTGCGTTTTCATTTGCAATTGTATTAGAACAAGGTTGGAGTTATGATGGGGGGAGTAGTAGCTGTTGAAAATGATGTAATAATTAGGCTGAAGGCAACAAATTTCAGTTCATTGTCTTATGAAGAGAAGTGTACTTGATGCAGGGAGGCCAACACCAGAGTTGAAGCTTGTGAAGCAAAACAACGTTTTTTTAAGGAAATTTAATCCAAAAATGTATGAAAAGTACAGCTGGTTATGTGGAAGTAGTATAACAAATAAATTGTATTGCTGGCCGTGTCTGCTGTTTTCGAAAAAAGAAAGTTCAGTCTGGAGCTTAGCCCAATGCGGCTATGATGATCTCAATAACTTGCACACAGCTGCTGGGCGTCATGATAAGACTGCTTCACATCTGACGGCGTTTTTAGCTCACAACACATTTGGTCAAACCAGGATTAATGTGTTGTTGGATAATCAAAAAAGTATTGCAATCACAAAACACAATGAACAAGTTAATCGTAATAGAGAAATTTTGAGAAGGCTGATTCGTGCAACTTGCTTCTTGGTTGTTCAAGAAATTCCTTTTCGTGGACATGATGAAAGTGAAAATTCAAGGAATAGGGGAAACTACATCGAATTGGCATATTTTTAGCTGAGTTTGATGAAAAGATGCAAACTCATCTGGAAAGTGCTACTGTTTTCAAAGGTTTGTCACTTGATATTCAAAAAGACCTCATTGATTCTGTTGGCAGTGTTATTCTTGTTCAAATAAAAACAGAACTCCAAAAATGTATGTCGTCTCAGTATTGTTGGATGAAACATCAGATGTTAGTTGTTATTCTCAGTTGTCCACAGTCATACGTTATGTCAATTCAAATGGAGCAGTCTGTGAAAGTTTTATCAGATTTTCTGATGTAAGTAAAGATCGCAGTGCTGCTGCTATTTCAGACTTGGTTGTTAAAGAGCTACAAGAATTTGATTGTCTAAATAAATTAATTGCCCAA
>Ga0210059_1006123_pt1 | contig 19318 bp, 18 predicted proteins | sample Ectturendosymbi2_FD_188042 | JGI IMG/M metagenome (GOLD analysis project Ga0210059, IMG submission 188042) | Ecteinascidia turbinata endosymbiont from Florida, USA - Sample 2 (SPAdes) (version 2) | ecosystem: Host-associated > Tunicates > Ascidians > Unclassified | place: Key West, Florida... | reverse complement strand
CGAGTTCCAGCCAGGAATGTTAAATTTACCTTCATTCTTTTTACCTGTTGGTTTAATTGCAGAGGATGCAGCAGCAAGCAGAGCACTGGTCAGCTCTGCATACAAATTTTCTATTTCTTCCAGATGATTCTCATCTGTACAATTAAAGTTTTGACAGTGCCTAACCTCTGTGGGCACTTGCAGTTGATCAAGTAGGTTTTTGCTTTTATGGTAGTAGTCCTCTCTTTCCTGGGCCGTAACCTTAAGCCAGTCCGTTCGACTTGGCTGGGGCTCCGTCACCTCGTCATCAAATTCAGGAAGGTGGGAGCACTGAATGCTTTGAAGTGCCGGTCAATATGAAGTGCCGGTCAATATGCAACTATTATGGGGTAACAATATCTATATACGATTTATGACGTTACAATAATTAGCCTCTAGGCTAGGCTTTCTGTGACCACAGAGCATGCGTTTATGTTTGATAATTAAAAATTGTTGCAAGAATAGACTCTGTAATTCAGTTGCAAGTAATATTAGAAGATTTGCATTGTGGAAGTAATCGTAGTCAAGTGTAGCATTAACAAAAAATGAGTGTCAAAACAAAATTGTCAGAGGTGTGGAAACGGAATTCTGCTTTTTAGGTGCCGCAGAAGCCGATTATCGGCTTTTTAGCGCGGTTTTTGCCGCAACCCTCGAACCACTGTTAGCAAGATCGACAAATAAGACATTGTCATAAAGGTTTACGAGCGATCGTTTTGATAAACCCCCAAAAACGTATGTTTGCATTTGAAAATTTTGAGAAAAATGCAGTTTTTTTGTTTATTCCCAAGCAATATTTGGCAATTTTCGGTTATTTTCAAAAAAATCGGCTTCACGCTTACCTATTACCATTTTCGAATTACGTTTTCAGCTTGGATTCCTGGCAAGGATCACAACTAACCACAAACACCAAAAATGTCTCTCATCCTTGCTTTGCGGGGAAAATGTTTGGGCGAAAAATGCATTGTTCAAAGTTTGAAAAAATATGATATTTCAGTTTTTACGCCAAAGCTTTTGCCAAAAGCATTTTGAGAGTGTACCATTCGAACGAAGGCGAAAAATCCTAAAAAAGTCAATATTTTTGATAAAAGCTTTGTCAACTTTTTGTGGAATTTCTGTCAATATTTTGAATTGCCATGACTTTTTTCCCCTTTATTTTTACTCGAAAATTGGTAGTATTTTGTATAACGTTAATGTCAACATGGGTCCTGCGAGTTGCAGATTTTTTCGTTATATGGAACTGGTGGTATGGGTCTTCGAAGACGAAAAATGATAAAAACGCCCCAAAAAACTTTTCTCCCTGCACCCTCAAAAACATGTTGAGTTTTTTTGCCTACATTTTTTTTAAAGTTTTAGATATGGTTGAATTTTGTATGCAGAACGAATTTTTTGTCGTGTTTTGTTCTCTCTCCACAGGTCGTTGAATAAAACCACTGTTTTGCAGCAAGATTGTTTTTTTCCCTGTCCGACATCAGAAATACGCCTTTAAGACAACAAAGGATGTGAAGTGGGGTAACTAGAGGTTTGAGCCAGGGGGGCAAACTTTGCTGAAGGTTTGGGAATGCAATAATTATTTGGGAAGGTTTGGGAAGGCTACCGTTTGGGAATGCAATAATTATTTCCCAAAAATTCACATATATTACATATATGTGGGCTTTAGCCTTCGCATGTTCGCGCCACATATATGTGGGTGTAAGTCTTCATACACACCCGGTTCCTGGTGAATCGCACATTCAACGACATATTAACCGAGAGGTTGCAACAAAGGATACTCGAATAACACAAAAATGGTTATTTATAGCACAGTACAAAGCAGATGTTACATTATAAACATAAACAAAACAGGCATAGGCGTTCACAGAAATTTTTCCATTGATCGGCGAAATCGACATTTTGCTTGCCCATTTCGGGCTGCTGACGATACAATGCAAATGGGCGTTCACATAAGGCTTTACCATTTCTACACCACAAAGAAAATTACCCATGTTACGGCAACAGTCCCAAAACTGCGTTTCGTTGGCAGCAAGGTTTCTTTTCACATTGTATAAAAGTAAGTGACTTACTGCAATCAGCAGTCATTGTCTCGCTGCATTACCTGCCACAGATGCCTTCAACAGTCGCATGCGGCTTCACGCCTACTACCGCAACTTGAAGTGAAACTTAGTTGCCATGTTGCTGTTACGCAATGAAGGCTAATTTTAGAACTATCCGCACCCAAGTTTCGCAACCTGCGTCTGCACAAAATTAATGCGGACATTGACTTAATAACCAAAACCAAGAAACAATAATTTGTTTTGTTATTTTCTTGGAGTGTTGTGTACCTTTTTTCTAGCAGAAAATCTCTATTTTGAGTCCCAAACAAGGAAACAGAAAACTTCGAAGTGAAAATTACCCTCGAATCCAACATTGCGTTAGGCGTACAGCAAACATTAGGTCTGCTGGAACAGCAAACCAGTCTCCGAATCGCGATGGAATTCCTCTCTTTGCGGCCCGCAAATTTTTCCTCAAGCCGTAATGTGGCCCTTCATGCCCGCAGTCTTGGACCACCCTGACCTATTATAACAACGGCAACAGTTTTACTGTGTAAGACATGCCATATTTATGCAGTTACCTTCCTGAAGGTTAATCAAGCCTTCGAAGTCTGTGAAAGGTTTGTTGTTTTTTGCCACATAGTATGCTGTTCTGAAAACTTGAGCAGTGGATTGATAGACAGTTTGTTCACTTTGTGCATTCAAGTTAAGCAATACGTCTTTCTTGGCTGCTTCAAGACTATTGATAGCTTCTTATGTGCTTGAGAGTTTTTGTGCTCGGGGAGTCTGACGCAAAAATTAAAATTGAATTAAAGCGAAATGTATCTATGAAATCGAAACTTAACTTTCATTGCTTATTCAACTCCGTATCAACGCACATGACTGCACCGACAAAACGAAGCGCTACCGAAAATACACGTAACAAAATCCACGCGATTATGAGACTATAAGAATTACCATGGGATTTTATGATACATTTACCAGAGTCAATCCTGGCGATACCTTAGCGTACTTGAAAATCTCGGAACACCGTAATCGCAATAACCCACCTTTAAGGTGGCTTCACACAGAACACGGTTTACGGTTACGTTTACGGTTTACGACAACGTCACGGTACGTCGAAATTCACACTGGATGTAATAGCCGATTCCGTAAGAGATTTTTCCAGTTTATTACGGTAAACGGCTGAGTTAAAATTGGTTTAACTTTTCCGGACAACCGGACGGCTTGCAGGGCCCAATGATTCAAGTCAGGTTTGGGTAAATTTTGCATGGCAATCAGAAAACAGCTGTTTGATTGTGTTTGATGTGTAGTGCTCGTTGAAAATTTGAAAGATCGCGCTTTTCTGCCTGTTCCGCTCATGCTCAACTGCCAGTCAAGTACATTGGAATGCGTGGGAAGTGCTGCTGCCGATTTCAGTGTGCAAACTAGCCTAGGTTATTGCAAAGAACTTCAGTAGAAGGAATGCTTTGATTCCTTTGCACATTGTGTGGCATGATGTGCGAACAGATTTTGTAATACCAACTACAGTAGGAAATTTACCCCAGATTAAGAAATGCTGATTTAAGTAATCACTCATTTCATTTAGTTATCTAAAAATCACCATAACTTTTCACCAAATATATAAGTAAATTTTACAATATATAATCTTTTTAGCAATGCACTGTTCACCATTTACCTATCAGTTACATTGTTTACATTTTGCAGTAACAAAATGAGTTTATGTTGTGTTTGTAACGTATTTTTTATTGCTGTTGATTATAAAATTTAATATGCTGTGAAGTAATTTCAAATTGTAAGTTTCTCAATATACATTTTCTTTGCACTAAACGTTTGCATAACTCTGATGTTTGTAAGCTACATGGTCTGGGTAGATATGTACCTCCAATCTGCCACATTCTTGCCTGAAAAGAAAGCATTTTTGAATAACTTGATTTGTGGATAACATTGTTTTCTTCAATTGAAGATGAGTTTGCAATTTGTACTGCTTCACTGTAGAGTGACACAACTTTATTTCCCTTTTGTTTGGGAAAAGTTTGGTTCATTTTTAGTTCACTTGGTGATGCCAAGAGAAAACTGTCAAATGTTATAAAGTAAAATGGTGTGAAGGAAACTTTCCATTGCACTATTACCAATTAATTTGAGTTAATGAAATAGTTACTGTTTGGTGTAATTAAATGAATGGTTAAATTAAATGGTTGAATAAGTGGTTATAATACTCAAAGCTCTTTATTGATATGTTTGCACCCCAGAAGAGTTTTAAAATGGTAATACCTCCCTATTGCATAAGGTTAAAGCACCAAGGCGCTCAAATCCAAGTATTTTGGCAGGAGAACATACATTTTATATTTGTTTTAATTATCAATTTCTCTAATGCAGTGGTGTGCAGTACAATCAAAGGTAGATGCAAACATTTTCAAAGCCAAAAGGAAAGTTGTGTTTTTAATGTTATTCTGCAGTTAAAGCTTGTACAACACGCTGGACAACTCTCAGGGATCGTTTTGTAAAAGAGAAGAAAAAAATAGAACTTACAAAGAGAAGTGGGGCTGAAGCTACTTCTGTTCCCATGTGGGAATATTTTGATACCATGTCATTTTTGCAGGACCACCTAAAGCATCGCATGTAAGTATTTGCACTTAACCACAAACTTTTGCATGTAGCATTGCTCTAACCTCTTCAAGTATTTGGTTTGTTTTCACTCTTTCTGTTGTGAATGCTTTCAGTTTTTCTTCTCTTTTCACCTTGTCTGTTTCAAGCTTTTTTGTTTCTGCCTTCAGTTGTGCTACTTACCCATAAATATTTAGAGGAATATGAGTCTTGTATGTCTCCAGTTTTAGTGCAGTCTTGTGATGAGTCGTTTTGTCAAATAGCACCCATATATATATATCCAAGGTTTTCTTTGCTGTCTGGATCCCGGTGTTTTTTAAGTCTGTGGTCTCCAGTTTTGTTCAGTTTTTCAGGTAGACATATTTTTGCTGCAATAATAAATGAATATATATTATCTGTTTGCTTATTTTCATGTTTAGATAACTCATAACCAAGTTATTTCTTTAATTCAAAGCATCTATTATTATCACCATTTTCTTTGTATTTTACGTTTACAGAACTGCCACTAATGTTCTACAAGTGGATTCTACTACTTCTGAAAGCACAGAGTATGGTGACATCACTGAGTACGTGCTAGAACCTTGTGATGCAGGTATGTCAAATGACTGCATAATGGTCAGGATAAAAAACAACAAGTTAGATAAAAGTCAGATTTTTCTTTTCTTTTAGTTACGAGTTGAAACATTATGCTTCAACCCAGTGCTTGATTTTCAGTAAAGCGTTTTTGTGTTGGTCATAGGGGGTTTATGGATTCATTTAAGTTTTCTCCAATGTGATTTTCTTGACTAGGCCAGATTGTGACAGAATTGACGGATTTTGAAATATTGGTCATTTTCAGATGACCTTTCAGTGGAACAAACTATTGTTAACGTGCAGAGTGATGTTAGCATTGATGTTGAGGAAGCCGAGGAATCATCAAAGAAAAAAACACCTGCAAAGCGATATCACGACGATGTTAAGGTACTTCTTTTTAACCTTCTTATATTTATTACTGCTTATCCAGTCTGCGAGTTTGTTTAAATTTTGCAGAACTCCGCACTGCTCTACGTACGTTTGCCATGCACGAAATATTCAGTTGATTTCATTTGTATTTGGTTTTCAGGACCAGATAGCCAACGTCATTAAAACAAGCAACGAAGTTTTGTCACAAGTGTTGCTGAAACGAAAAGAAACGGGCGAGTCCCCATACACAGCATTCGGAAACATGGTAGCGGTACAGCTGGCTAACATGGATCCCCAAGATGCAAAATCAAAAATGTTTGCTATAAGCCAGTGCTTATACGGACAGTCAGAAACGTGACAACATTCTATTCGCTGTGTGTGTTTACAGTATGACGAAAAATAAAAGCAGAAATGTTTTTAAAACTTTCAGTCTCTTAATCCACTGTGGTATCCTGCCGTTTTTCATGCATAGCTGGCTGCTTCCTGCCAAGGAAGTTGTCCATGTTGAGTCAAGAAATACTCCTTGAATTTTTCACGAATTCCTGAGGCCTCTTTTCCGTAATTATTCGTGCTTACCCTCCCAAGTTGTTGGATACCAGACGAACTTTGAACGCTTGACCTCCAAGTTCCACGAGCCAAATTACCATGTCTGTCTTCATGGTCTGTAAAACCAGGGGGACAGTAGAACTGATCATGTGGATTCATATTCTTGTTTTTTATTTGTAAATAGTTATGTAAGCAGCACATGGCTTTGGCAATCAGGGCAGCTTTGTCCGGATGAGCAATAAGTGGTCGCCTAAAAATTCGCCATTTGCTTGACATTATCCCAAAAGTGTTTTCGATGACTCGACGAGCCCGAGACAAACGGTAATTGAAAATTTTGTCTTCTCGAGATAAACTTTTTCCTGGGTAAGGCCTCATTATAGAAGGTTTTAAGGGAAAGGCTGCATCAGCTACTATGCAGTAAGGAAATACTTCTCCAGTGTCTATGTTAGCAGGAGGCGGGATGTTCAACGAGTTTTCCATAAGCTTTTTTCCAAACTCGGAGTTGGCAAATACACCTCCATCACTGTGCCGTCCTGCATCTCCAACATCAATTAAAGTGAAGCAATACTGAGCGTCACACGCTGCCAATAGCACAATGCTGTGAAAGCCTTTGTAGTTGAAATACTCTGATCCAGATCTTGGTGGTGCTTGTATCATAACATGTTTACCGTCCAGTGCACCAACGCACATTGGAAAGTTCCAAAGGCGGTAAAAATCCTCAGCAATCTTTCTCCACTCAGCATGAGAACAGGGAGGTTTTAGATAGAGAGGCATTAGGACGTTCCATATTGCAGAACAACCTTCCCCTATGATGTTACTGATGGTTGATTCACCGATGCGAAAGCTCATCGCCACACTACGTTGAGAGTTTCCAGTTGCAAGGTACCTGCATTGGTAAAAAAATTAGCTAGATATTTTTTGTGTGTTAGTACACAAGCAACTTTACATAATCCATACAAATGGATTTTTCTGAACACCGGAGATGCGTTACCGTTTCTTTGTTGTTCAGATATTAAATACCTTATACATGGCCTTAGCTGATAAACGAGCTTGTGACAAACATACCCAGGCTTGTAGCAACGGGGACAGTGCCCCCAAATTGTTTTTGCGTTTACCCAAAGTTTGTTGTGCCCAGGCAAAATGCGTATTAAAAATATAATAAAGACAAACATCTTGCCCCACTGAAATGCCTTTTGCACCCACAAACCTTATTAAAATCTGGCTACAGGCCCCAATGCACTTACCTCAAGGTAATCGCTAATCTTGTTCTTGCTGAAATGCACCTTCTCCAATTAGTGTCATTTTTTTTGTAAAAACGGCTCAGTAAGCTTATGTAATTCATCGAATGTTTCTTGATTCATGCGAAAGTACTTTTTGAAACTGTCTGGGTCAAGGTCATACATTGTTTTAACAAGGTTGTATTCACCATAGTTGTCTCTTTCTTGCAGTATAGGTCTAACCCAATGCTTCCTGTAGAAATAAAGATTGCTACATCAACAATTTCCATCAGGTCGCATGGGAGGGTCAAAGTATCGCCTCGCAAGCAAATGTTAGTAATCGTTTATAAAATTCACAACAAAACTATTGCCTATGTTTACACCTATGCATTTGGCAAAACTTTCCCACAGTAGCCCTACTGCCATTTGTCGGCATTTAAGAAGGTAGCAGACAGTCAAGGACAACCCTAATGGAGCGCTTCTGAAGAAATTTGATTTCAAATATTGGCTATCATAAAGAATGGGTAAGCATGCTTGGAATATCGCTATAACAAGAGAAAGCAGTTTTCTTGAGGCATATATTCCTTGCAAAATGCAACGTTTACTTCGTTGAACACAAAACCTGCTCGAATGTTAAAACTGTAAAGAAACACTTCATTTGTAGGCTAAACAAACACTTACCGGTTCTGGCTGAGCAGGTAACACAAGAGACACAACAGCTGCTGCTGAAAAACTAAAACTACTGACAATTTTTCTTCAGAGAGCATTTCAACTTGCCTATGTAGCAGTGACTGCAGACCTACGAAAAGCATACTATAAAAGATAGAACCAAAACGAAGCTGTGATGCAATGTCAGCGGTTTATTCAAGCATAACAAACGATTCCTAGTTTAGGCTGTTTATGCGTTACAAATGGTTGCGAGCAGTTTTCAACACAACTGCAGTAGTGCATACAATATCTGTTATCACCTGACCTGCATTCAGTTAGACTCTAGCAGCAGGTCATCTTCCGCACGTAGCGGTTCCAGTGTGAATTGAACCGTATTGTTCATGTACCGCAACGTAAAACGTTAGCGCCAGAATGTAACCCGTAAACCGGGTATAACCGTAATCCGTGTTCTGTGTGAAGCCACCTTTCTTTTACCGGAACGATGTTCCGGGCCGTTCCGGCTTACTTTCAACCGTACTGTTTTCCGACATAAAGAAGTACGGGGTAAGTAAATTGCACACAACAAATATTCGATCATAGCATTTTCGAAAGACTAATGAAAAAGTCGTCAAATGCAGTACTTTACATAAAGCATTTATGAAACGTATTTCTCAGCATGAGGATCGTTGGCAAGTTGTTGCCAATCATAGAATTTCAGTCTGGCGTTCAGAATTTGCAAAAAAACATTTTAAAATATGTAAGATTTGATTATGCAGGCACGTGAAAAATCGAGAACTGAGATTATTGCACTGTTTCACAACCACAAAGTGCACAGTGCTTATAAGGCCTTGAAGCACCTTTAGCTTGCTTTTGTGTCTTACTTAAAGCAAGGTGTTTGCAGTTCGTAGGTTTTTGCCCAATTCTCGTAGATCTTTGGAAGGTAATCACTGCCTTCGTGTGTAAGTTTTTTTTCTTTTCTCTTGGAGTAGGCAGATGGTGGAAGGATGAAGCCCAAACAAATGGCTCATCTTTCGTGTTGCATTTTGGGGGGGGGCTAGTTTCCCAATTTGCTGCCATTGATATCATGTCATATGTCATGTCCAAGTGGACGATTGAACGGATCGCTTTTTCTTTGTGTCGGTTTAAGCTGCTGAGACGAACTTTTTTCCTTTGCTTGAGAGGCCTCAATCAGATTGACTTGATCGTAGTCTTTGGGTGATGTGGCTTAATGAACTGCCTTCCCTCCGCTGTGGGCTTAGTCTTTTGTGACAAAACCAAAATAATCTTAAATAGTTTCAGAGACGCACTGAAGCGAAGGCACTCTAGAGTTTTGTTGCCATCGTATCATATGCAAAGTCATTCAAGCATTCTATCAACGTGCTTAGTCATAAAGGCGAGTTGTTTCAAGCATTTAACAGGTCTGGTGAGTTTCTTGACCATCGGGGCCAGTCAGATAGTTTAGATGTTTAGTGATATCATTCCATTGGGAAAAATGTATTTTCTAGTTTTTAGTGTTCGCAGCTTGTGTTCTTGGAGTCAGTCAGTTAGGCACAATCATGGGCGTCCGCAGGGGGTCGGGCAAAACGGGCATTTGCCCCCCTGGAAATTGGGATTAAGAACCAAAAATTTCAAGAAAACACGACCAAAAGTCTATGCTGCTGACCAAAAGTCTGCTGACCAAATTATGCTGCTGACCAAAAGTCAGCAGCATAATTCCGATTGATTGATGTAATGCCTGCAACGACAGTTTATGTTCCGGTATATGACACTCACACTGCACAAGAGCCAGGTTCACTGTTCTGGTGTGATGCAGTGATGGGCTTGCAGTTCACTCATGTCTGCTCCTTTGCCTGCAGAGGCAGGTTGTGAAACTTGCGAGCGGATTGTTCTACTGTTGGTCTTTACTGCGTAAAAAACACGGCAAAATCTTCAAAGTTTCACTTCTGCTACCGTAACGGTAGCAGACGTTTTGCCGCATGTGACTGTTGAACGCAAACATCTTGCAACGTTGGCAGGTAATGTAGCAAGACAGTGACTGCCGATAGTGGTAAGCCACGTAGCTTTATGCTGTGTGAAAAGAAGCATGAGTGAATCTGTAGCAAGGCTTCCATATGTTTGAAACATCCATTGTTAGTGTGAAAATGTACCCTTCTCCAGTTTACCTATGATAAGCGTTCACCATGAATAAATCAGCAAAGACAAGCAAGATTTGATTGAAAGGATTATAGATCGCAGGAGTGGATATGAGAATTTTGAGGCCCGAAACAAAATCTCAGAAAGGGCCCCAAAACATTGACAAAATATGTGTTATTTCATGTGTACAATATGTGGTCTGGAAAATGGGACCATGGCCCCTATACTTATTCAAGTCATATCAAAACAGGAGCTCCTATATTTTGCTCTGGTTATACAGAATCTTTATTTGCTGAAATGAAGTTAAATTTTTCATTTTTTCTGGGAATTTGCTTCTGCGTGAAAGCCCGTTTAACCTTGTAAATTGTTTGAAGTCATTTGATTTTAAACTATGCTTTGTCTACGCGTTAGTTGTTGTGGGGTTCCTTGGCACATTTATCTTGACAAACATATGAATTACATCAGAATTTATTAAATGTGACTGTCGGTCATAGACCGAAATTTTTTTGAAACTACCGAAAAAAATTAAGTCATTTCGGTGAAAATGTCTGAAAATATAGGCTGATGAGCACTGTTACGGCAAGTTTTAATGCAACTGTGAGACAAATGACCGAAATGTCTCAGTTGCCAAAATGTCTCAGCTAAAAATTTACCGAAATGTCTAAGCGATAAAAACCCAGCTGTTGAGTGGTTCATAAGCTTTTCAACAAGATAATGTAAAACCTAAGTGCGAAACTCTCGAAGGGGGCCCCGCAGCCGGAACAGGACTTTTCGTTCTGGTTGTTTCGATCTGAGCCGTTTCGGTCACGGGACTTTTCGGTCTTGGTCATTTCGGTCGCGAGACATTTAGGTCAGACTATGAAATCTTTCAGAAATCTTAAATGTTACTTTTTTAATGCAAACGTACTGAAATCAACGAAGATTTTTATTTAAAAAAGCTACAAACATGATCCAAGATCTAACAGTTAATCAGCATCAACATCTGATTTTCATGTTAACTTTTTAATACAAACATACTTTAATCAAGTTGGTATAACACCAGCTAGCGTGACATTTTGCCTGCCGATATAATCATTTAAATAAACAAATGCAATCAGTTGTTTATGTACAGAAATGTCGCGACAGAAATGTCCCCAGACCTAAATGTCCCGTGACCGAAACGGCTTGATCGAAACTGCCAGACCCGATCGGCCTAAACGGACCAGCCAGACCGAAAAGTCGCGCACTCCCCGCAGCATCTCTGAAAAAATGGGGTCTGAGGCGACCGCTTCATTCGCGTCCCATAATATCCACCCCTGATTGATCGGTTTGGACGAGATCCCAGATGTTTGCTGCTCTTGTTTCTGAGTGACGCTGACAAGTTTTGGTAGGCAAAACAAAGTCATATTTTTTGATTTATTTAAAAAGCATGGCAATGCTTGTTTGAAAAGAGCATTCCTGCTTGGGAAATGTGCAGATATTCTATTGTAGGGCTACCATATCTGAAATGGCAAAATTCTTGACAGCCTCAATGGTTACTTTTCGCAACAACAAACAAGCGCTATACAGCATTTTTCAGTATGTTCTTACAACTCCCAATCACCGCAAAACAGTACCACTACCACAGATTTTATTACACAATCGGCTAAACGCGGTACAAAAAGGCATGTTTCTCTCTACCATTCCTAACTATATATTTTTTCAGAGGATCGAATGATAAGATCCTCTGAACCTGTCAAAATTCGGGACATTAGAGCATTCTTTGAAATTATTTCCGGACACAAATTTAAAAACCGAGATTCTGGACATTTCCGGCAAATTCCGGTCGTATGGCAACCTTAATTTGTAAATTGGCGTAATGGACCTCGCCATTGCTGCCAACGAAGCTCAGGCTTAGCTAGGGGGGAGGGGAAAAGCCATGCTCCCCATAATTTCTAGCATATCTTGTGGTTGTGTGCTTCGAGATGCGGTGTCCCAAAACGAAATACTGTTGCTTTAATTTCAAAATATTTAGCCCGCAAAATTTTTTTAAGCTGGCCACGCTACTGCAACGAAGCGCATTTGCTGTGACTGTTGCTGTAATGTGGGGCATTTTCTATGTGGTGCAGACAGCAGAAAGGACGAAACGTTCTGTGAACATTTATTTACATTGTATCGTCAGAAATCTGAAAAAGATAAGCAACATGTCGACCTCGTCCCCCCCGCGGAAAAATTCCTGCGGACGCCCATGGGTGCAATGTTCTGATTCCTGTGCTTGTGTTCTGATTCGTGCATTTTAGTCTTGAGCTTGTTTGCTTCTCTGCTTTTACTTCAGCCTTTTAACTTTTACCCATATGCTTTGCTTGCAAATTTCAGGAAAGCGGATGCGTAATTTTCCATGAAATGAAATTTCCTATGAAAAATTTGCTGATTGATTGATTCCTTGCTGATCCCGTTGTGGAGAGTACTTACTTATCAATAATTGTTGATTTTTCTGCTTTGTTACAACCAAAACATAAAACTTTTGTTTTCTATAAAAATGTGTTTTTTGCGGCATAAAGGAAACATTGTAAATATCTCATGATTTTGTTTCCACGGCAATAAATACATCAAATAAGCCTTCACAGCAACGTTGAATTATTTATGAGTGATCCAAATATGGCTCTGTGTGTGGTGTGCCCATTGTTGTCCATGAGCGAATAAATTATTGAAAAACAACAACAAATGTTAGTAAATGGTGTTTCTAATTGGGTGAGGTATACTATGAAGAACGCAGTTGCTTATTTTTTAGGCGATTTTTCAGATCTGACAGTTGATCACCAGCAATGAGAATTTACTATTTTCCATTGAATGCAAATTTAATCACATGTTAGGGTAGTTTATTGAGTAGAAACAAATTTTGGTAGTTTAATGATTCGTGATTACCGAAAACCTGACTATCGATTCGATTTGCAAAGAAGGGAAACAAATTTTATTACTAGTTGATAAAAACAAAAGCTGTTCTACATTTGCTTAGGCTCAACAGAATTCTTGAGCTGCATTTACCATGATTTGGCACTTTTCACCCAATTTCAAAACTCCTCATATGATAGTGCATGCTTCTTGAGTTGCATGCAAACAAGGTAAACAGCCTTTGTTTGAAAACCTTCAACAACCGATCTGATCCAAGGCTACCTATAAAAACAGTACAAAACAATACATTTTCAACTAAGCTTTTTTTCAGTAGTGAGACGCAGAGTTTATTTGCAACGAATTGTGCTTGCTTCCCGTTTTTGCTGAGCACCAATGGTTGAAAATGAAATTCTCCTTCAGCTTACTGCTTATAAAGATATATTTGTTTAAACTCTTCAAGGGAACTAGTGAAAACGTGTTTTCAGTTGGACAAAGAATGGCTAACGTTGTTGTTACAAATGTACCTGCTGTTAGTCTGCCTGCTGTACCGACCCCACATCCGGGAGCCAAGTATGCGAACACGTACTTGAACTTGGGAGTAAGAAATGTGCAATTGATGGCAGTACATTTTGTATCTTCATATACTTTTTGACAAAAAACATAGATTAAAATACGGAAATGCAACCACAATTTCCAAAAAAATTAAATTCTGTAATGCTGTGATTGGCAAAGAGAATAGCGTTTCACAGTTGATATTGCAGTTGAAGAAAATACTCTAAAAGATTCTGTTGCAAATAAATCAAACATGTATTCTTAGGTTGATTCCAGAGACAGGTATTTAATTTTAGGGCTTTAAACAACACTTCAATCGAAGAAGCTTTGCAGTTTTAACTTTTGCTTAGCTTGCAAAGGCCGTGTGGCCTACCGGGATAGAGCTGAATGACTCCGATACTTGCTAAGGCACGGTGAAAATAAAGGAAACCGAAAAGCATTCTGAAAACAGCAGTGGTGTAGGCGGTGGGGGTACAGGGGTTGCAAGCGCACCCCCAAACGTTTTGGTATGTTGAAAATCCGGGCAAAATCCTTGAAAATTTGGGCAAAATCTTTGAAAATTTGGGCAAAATCCCTGAAAATCCGAACAAACTCCCTAAATGTCTAGGCAGAATTCCTGAAAATCTGGGCAAAAATGGCGCCCAACGTTGTTTGACTTCGAAAAATGGCGCCCAAGGTTAGCAGAAAAACAAGTAAAGACCCTTTTTGTGGAGGCCACACCACAAAAACGGTCGGCAAAAGTTGCACGACAACTTTTTGGGCAAGTTTGGGAAAATTTAGCCAAAAAGTTTTTGCACCCCCAAAAATTTGCTTGCTCCTTCACCTATGGAAAACGGTATTGCAAACGATGCGGCAGTGTCGTGTAGATTCGTTGTTTTGTGCAAAACCTATCGAACATTTTGAATTGGTTCATCAACACTTTAAACGTGGCTTATATTCTTGTTTTAAATCAGCGAAATATGAAACATCAGCACAGCATAACAGAGTTGACTGCAAAATGAGCAGAGTTGAACTTGCGCAAAATATTCATTTAAAGAACCACATACACGAGATTTTTATTTTAGAAAGATCTCACCCATGGCACGGATGCGAGCAAATAGGTGATTGGCTTCGTGTGCGGCAGTAATAGTCACAACAAACAAATATATACTTACAAGTAGACACGTGGCTATTATGCGTTATTAAAAATCAGTGAACAATTCCTTCGCTTGCAAAGAAATTAAAAGCAGTTGCAAAGAGATTTTGTTGCAAAGAGCTTAAAAAGAGCACAATTCAGGCTTGAATAAAAGCTTGTGATCGCTCCCAGCAAGTAAAACATTAAAGTCATAACCCAAATTGAAACGTCATCTTCATCTAGTGGAGTACTGCCACTTTTAGTTACTTAATTTTCACTAAAGACAAGCTGATTTACTATGTATTGAACACACAAAATTCTAAAAAGTCTGCAAACATAACTTAGTGTTCCATGTAAAAAACTTCTTTTGACAATTCAAATTGCTGAGCAAACCTTTTGTAACTTCAACAGTACAGGAACGTTATTACTGCCTTTCAAAAACTAATCACAAATAATATTTCAGGTTGCTCAGATTGTTCTAGGAACTCTATCCATCATATTAGCAATCGCGGCCATTGCCCTCACATCCAGCAATTTTAACACTTTCAGTCCTCTGACCTATGTTTGCTCCGGTATTTGGTGTGGACTGCTGGTAAGTGAACTTAAATTTTTTGCGAAAGCTGTTTGGTGCAGTGACTTTCACTACGCTCGTCTTTTAAATGTTACACATTACTTGCCCATAGAAGCTTAGTACGCCGTTTTTCTTTATTGACGCATATCACTTGTAGCATCTTTTTTTCGTGGCCGAATTGTTTGACTTTGAAGTGGCGCTTGGATGAAAACCGGAATCAAGTATATTGGAAAAATCAGGAAACACGGTGTGTTTGAGGAAGCGATTTTTTGCTTCATTGAGTTTATTTGCATCAGCATTGCTTGCAGATGTAGGAACTGACGATGTGTAGTGTTACATGAAATCGATTTCCTATTAAAAATTTGCGATAGATTTCTTGCTTGTTTCACCTGTGAAGTTACTCGCTTCGATGCTTGTTTCAAACCTAATTTTGTTTGGTTGTTAGTAGTAATCGTAATATTCATGTTGGTTGTATTTTCCTTATTCAGGTGTTGGTGGCAGGAGTGCTTGGAGTGGTGTCTGGACGAAGACCGGAACCTTGTACGGTACGTTGAAGTAATTTGTTGCTTACGCTTTGACTACAAGACTTTTGCATATGTTGTGGACCAAACGCAACTGAATGCAATGTTCGATGTGTTAAACCAGTGGTTCTCAACAGTGACGTAGCCAGCCCAAGAATTTGTGGGGGGGAATGTTTGAATTTAGGCGAATAAACTATTTTGTTTGGAAAAACGCCTCTCAAAGCACAAAATGGCTATCTATTCCAAAAGTTTGGGGGTCCATGTCACCTTTGCCCCCTGACTACGCCTACGGTTCTCAATCGCCGGACCGCGTGGACTGGCACCGGCCCGCATAGATATTTTACCGGTCCACAAAGCAACCTAGATTTTCCGTCAAGTAACTGAAAATGGTTAGCGTTCATGTCGGATTCGGTAAAATCCTGTTCAGTGACATGTGGCTTGCGATTGAATAGACTGGATAGTTTAGCCTCGTTGAAACTCGTTTTCGTACTCCTGTCGGAGTGTCACGATGAGTGGTCTTTGGCTCGCGCCTTTCCGCTTGCTTGCACCGTGGGCCATGCGTCTGCTTTCGAAGTGAATGCCGCACTGGTGGCGAGTCAGTGGCAGCACCGCGCGTGAACCGTTTCTTTGCACCTGACCATTAACGCCGAGCACGAAGCTGGATAAGCCCCAAGCACCGTTTTTGAAGTCTTCGGTATGACCGACTGGGAATCGAACCCAGCCGACCTGCGCTTTGGTGGCGCGTGATCTTTCCCGGTTAAGACTCGATATTATGACGCAAAATAAAATCCTTGTGCAGTTTCATAATTATTACCATGAAATTCGTGGTACGCCACTGGAAGTAGCCGTATTATATATTTTGCGAAAGATTTAAATGCAGTTTAACAAAGAAACAGGGAATTTTTGCACTTTTTTAGAAAGGAGAAATTTCAGCTTTCAGAAAATAACAACTGTCAAAGTGGATATGAAGCAAGTACCAGTACTTCATTACAACAAACTGCAAAACGACCATGTGCAGCATGGGCGTCCGCAGGGGGGTCAAAACGGGCATTTGTCCCCACCTGGAAATTGGAACTAAGAAGCAAAAATTTCTAGAAAACGTGAAATCAGCAGTTTTTTTCTGATTAGTTCGGTTAATTCTTGCAATGAGAGTTTGTTTGCCGATATGACACTCACACTGCACAAGAGCTAGGTCCACTGTTTAGGTAACATGCAGTGATGAGCTTGCAGTTCACTAAATCCGCTTCTTTGCCTGCAGAAGCAGGTTGCGAAGCTCGGAAGCGTTTATTGCGTAATAGTAACATGGCAACAAACTTTCGAAGATGCACTTCAAGTCACGGTGGTGTAGGCGTTTTACTTTTGCCGCATGTAACTATTGAACGCACACATCTTGGCAGGTAATGCAGCCAGACAGTAACTGCTGATAGCGGTGAGGCACGTAGGTTTAAGTTGAAACCAATGGTGGGAGAATTGCGCGTCGCCGACATATTTTGTGTGGCTCTTTTAGATGAATAGCAATACCTCAAATTGATAGAGAGTTGTTGCCTCATATTTAACGTTTGTTTCATTTATCAAATGTGTTTACACAAGTTCGTGAAGTTAGTCACCAGCAGTGTTCCCTGTAAGAAAATTTTACATTGCAGCAAATGTTCGTTTTAATGCGCATGCACTTTCACAACCATGTAGGCAGTAGACACACGACCTGTGAAACGTTTCGAAAGGGCAATGCGATGTGTATACGATAACAAATTTTGAATGTTGCAAGTGCGCAAGAATGAGATTTCACTGCGTAAATGCTCTGGTGGTTCTGCGCAGTTGCGCACTTTAGAGGGAACACTGGCACGGAGTCTGCGCGATTTGACATGAACCATTACGACAGTGAACCTAAATCGCAAGTTAGGCTACTTAAGTTCCCAGAAGAAAATTAAAATTTTTCAAAGACACATATTGTCAAACGCATTCTGTCCTTTTCCCAATGACATACAAATTGTAAGACTACTGGAGGAATTCCAAGCCAGATTTGACCATTTCCAAGAGTTGAAACCATGCTTAGCATTCCTGTTGTAAATGCATTAAATGTTAATGTATCGGTAACGGTGATGGCTGTCGAGTTCGCCAACCGTTTGTTACAAACTTGTCTGCTGTAGAAAATTGACCTAAATGCAAGAAAATCTGATTCAAAAAAACTTTAGTCAATGTCATTCTACACTTTATTTCTGGCGACAGGTTCCAGAAAGTAAATACCCAGAATTTAAAATACCAGTGTATAGCTTATTTCTGTGTATAGCACAACATATTGCTGTGAATTTTTTTCTCTGTAATGAAGTTCGTAAAATCAAACCATCGTGCAACCCTGAAAAATGAACACTTGGGAGAATTAATGCGCACAGGTTTTGCAACGGACTGTCCAGGTTTTCGGGGACTAGAAAATCAAACAAAAAGTTAATACTGACAATTACTGTACATCATATAATGTAAAAGCTGCATTCTTTACCACATTTGTATTGACACTACAAACTGGTTTTGCGACTCACTGGTGTTTTTGGTTTTCTTCGAATGACTCTTCCATTGAACATGTTTGCCCATCACTGGTTTATACTATGTGTAAAGAATCATTGCAGCCAACAAAGCGAATTTTTTACAACCAATGCTCCCTCTAAATGTGCACAAATGCATAGTACCATCAGACCATTTGCGCAGTGAAATTTCATTCTCGCGCACTTACAACATTCCAAAACATTGGAGAAGCACGAAAACAAGGATAAGCTATTTGAATGAAATGGGTATTTTGTTCGTATTTTCATACGATTTTACACTTATTCTACAAATTCACAAAATTTGTAACTCTTTCAGAACTCTGCTAACTCAGTCTTAAAACATCCATGTTAACTAAAACAAACATTTGCTCAGTGTAAAGTTTCTTACAAGGAAAACCATGTATACAACTGTTGCCGTAACATTGGACATTTTTTGCATACGTCCATTTGCAATGTATCGACAACAGCCTGAAAAGGATAAGCAAAATGTCGACTTTGCCCGCCCCTGAAAAAATTTCTGCGGACGCCCATATTACGGGTCTCTAGTCCATTTAGAACTTAGATAGCCGCATTTAGTTACATCCGTAAAATCACTGCATGGGTTTGATCGTAGATGTAACAAGGACGACATTCACGAAAGCCAGGTTCGCTTGGTCTCCCTATGTAGCAGACACTTTATGGTCTGTACATTCATTTCCATAAAACAGTCAAAGAACTTAAGAAACAAAAGAACAAGTACACTCTGCAACCAACACAGCTCCAAGAAAAACGTGACTGTTATGACGAAGAATATCCGGCTGTTGCCTAGCAACGAAAACCAAACGGCTCGAAAGGACTAATCCAAACCAACAGAGATACGCTTTTCTCACTGTTGCCAAGCAACAAAATCAAATAATGCAAACTGTTTAAACTAACCAATCAAAAGTATACGAAATAACGTAATTGCTGAATCGTGATCACACGCCCCCAAATTGTTACTAAAAATAGAAAAGTCTTGTGACCAGTCACATGACAATCCGGCTATAAAAAGGCCGA
>Ga0210059_1006122_pt1 | contig 19318 bp, 14 predicted proteins | sample Ectturendosymbi2_FD_188042 | JGI IMG/M metagenome (GOLD analysis project Ga0210059, IMG submission 188042) | Ecteinascidia turbinata endosymbiont from Florida, USA - Sample 2 (SPAdes) (version 2) | ecosystem: Host-associated > Tunicates > Ascidians > Unclassified | place: Key West, Florida... | reverse complement strand
GTGAGAGCATTCTCTTTTTGCACCTGAAGGTGCAAAAAGAGGCGCAGCTCACCACCTCTGAGCGCCTTCAGGTGCAAAAAGAGAATGCTCTCACAGAAACAGCGCGCTGAAAGCGAGCCCTTCGACATGCTTCAGCGCTATCTCTGCATGCAGAGATAGCTATCTCTGCCAGAGATAACATCTCTGCATGCAGAGATAGCTGTCTCTGGCAGAGATAACATCTCTGCATGCAGAGATAGCTATCTCTGCCAGAGATAACATCTCTGCATGCAGAGATAGCTATCTCTGCTAGAGATAGCAGTTTTTGTGCTAAATCTGTCAGATATAATATTTTTACAAACGGCGCCCCATATGCTTAAATGAATTTACTTACATTTGTGGTTTTGCTTTCATTCAAGCAGCTTTTCAGAGAAACATCTTTTATTCTTACAGCTCATCGTGGTAAATTTCCTTAAAATCTGAAATGCCAGTGATTGCAATAATAATAATAATAGTAACAATAGTTGTTTATTGCGGACTCGTGGTCCATGTCACAGACGCAAACGTAGACACAAGAGCACAAAAATGGTTAGCCATACAGCAGTGCGCATTACAGAATCAGTGTTTGCACATGACCAACATTGAGAGGAACAAAATACTTTATCATCATCACAACTGTATCGTCATTCACAAGAGCACCAAAAATGGTTAGCCATACAGTAGCGCATTACAGAATCGGCGTTTGCACATGACTAACATTGAGAGGAGCAAAACACTTTAACAGCACTTCTTACTTTTTGTATGCTTGGTGTGTACATATTGCCCACACATTTTTTACTACACAAAAGAAATATTGATGAGCAGGGCCGGTATTAACTGATGCGACGCCCTAGGCTAATCCGCTTGTGAGGCCCCCTCTCCCATTGTTGCGAGGAAACAAATGGAAAGCGTTAATCAATTTGCGAAAATCCGAAAATGACGCTCTGAACGTACAGCTAATAAGAAATTATAAATTATTACTGGAGTGCCCACGATCACTGCGTTTGTTGCTGCCTTCGACGCAAAAGCGTTAAAATTGCACGGAATTGTTGAAATCCTACTTGGCTGGCGAGAATTATTATTATTTTTGCCACAGGCAAACCAACCGAAATCGCCACAATTGAAATATTTGTCAAAACACATTGCGTACGTTTTTTATAAGAATCACATCTGTTTTCCTTATCTATGTTTTTTTTTTTTTTTTTTTTTTTTTTTTTTTGTTAATTTTGGTGACGGCAATTGGCGGCAGGCCGAAGCCTGAAATTATCTATGTTAAAAGAAACACACACACACTGCACCTATATAGTATGTGTGGAGGCATAAAGACTTTAAAACATAACGTGAGGACCACGTTGCAACTCGCTTACCACGGCTGTAAAAATCTCACACACACGAGCAAAACACGTCACGTAAAACGCATCCAAATGGTTGTAACCGTTAGGTTCACCATTCGCGTGTTTCTTGCTTTTTCAAACTGGTGACAATCGAACGCAACTAAACTGTCGCGTGAAAAGATATGAAATTGAAAAACCAGAACCGTCGCCAGAAAGTCTTGAACAGGGGGTTTAAATTTGCGCAAGGGGACTTGACATTCTGAAACTTTGATAAAATCTTTACTGATTTACAGTGTTTCATATTTAAATTTGGAAGGGCTGAGCTCACCAATGCCCACCGTGGCGACTGAACTGGTTTAAATTTCGCCTATGCTGTCATCATTGCAACTCGTATAAAGAAATAAAAAGCTGCAATCATCGAATCAAGTAAGGCTGAATCGAATCAAGTAATTCTTTTGAATCTTGAAAAGCACCTTTCGCCCGAGCAGTTAATGACCATCAAGCTAAAAAATAAGGCTTCGAGTCGTTACGTAAACTAAGAAGTACTAATCTAAGGCATCAGACCCAAACGCGGTTTTGTCATTTTTTTGCTGTTTCCCTGCCTCATTGGGGAAGAGTTCTACGGTTGCCATTTGGCAAGGTGGCTGTTGCTTGCTATTGAAGCTCATCAATATCTTCTCTGATTTGCTTAGCATGGGAGCAGTACAAACTTGCGCAAGCACTCAATAGCAATCTGATTTCTGAATGACTTCGTTAAAGAAAATTCAAAGGAAAAAAATCACATCTAAAAATGTCAATCGACCTTTACGCGATACAGACGCTGACAAAACCACTGTATTACTCAAGTCGCCTAAGAAACAACTATTGTTTTTACTGTAGGATGCTGCTGCTAGCCCTACGCATAGCTCTTATCTGCAGTACAACCTTGCTTTGATCAGGTGCAGTGACGTAACTAGAGGTTTGAGCCAGGGGAAACTTAGTTGAAGGGAGCCCACTGACTAACACTCAGAAAATAGTTGAGAAACAATAGCAAATCCGGTATTGAACAGCTATACAAAAACCCGAAATCACCGGAAAACACTCCGAAAAACGCAAAAAATAACAACCTACTGAAAGCAAAAGAATAGTATCTAAAATACAAGCTAGGTAGGGGCCCGGTTTTTATATTTAGCTTGCCAGAAGGGGAGCGGTTCGCACCCCTGCCACCCGTCAGTTATGTCACTGATCAGGTGCATTTCAAATATGAACAGCCACAAGTTCTTTTGATACAGCCACACGTAGCAATTGGTACGATTCAGCAAACGCAGGACACAGCCAGCGTGCTTTTGAGTATATCGACACAATAGTTGGCATGCGGCTTGACCAACCGTCATATTGAGATTCATGGAAACTCGTTGGATGACTCTGGCGTCATCAGCACGAAAGTTGAATAAAACCAATTTCCTGAATAATAATTAAGACAAATTTTTGACAAACTTGAATCTGAATGATCGTACGTACCGGCCATTAACTCTATGCGTGCCACAGTTTGTTGGAGGCCTCCTTGGATCTTGAGGCCCTAGGCTTAAGCCTATATAGCCTATAGGTAGAGACGCGAACACTGAAACATGCACCGACAACTACTGCAGTTGGTCTCCATCATACAGGAGCTTTGAATAATCGAGGGAAAATGAAGATATGTAAAAAGCGTCAGATATTTGAAGCGATTGAATAAAGAAGTTAGATAAAGATGTGCATCGTATATAAAATCGATACAAATTGTTTCTCAGCAAGGCATCAATGGTCCTAATACAATGGGTAATCTGGTGTGGGCGAACACTTACACTTCTGGGTATGTAATGCATACTTCGGTAGGCATTGTTGCTCCACAAGTGGCAAGCATACATTGGCATGCAATAGGCACGAAATAGAGTGTTTTTTACTGCAGGCGAGCACTGATCAAAAGTGCGTCTGAGTTTGTTTGCTGCATATGCACAGTATAGTGATTTCGCGTATCTCTGAATATCATCATCATTCTTCAGTGATGCATTTATCTTGACTCGAGTATAAACTTTAGTGACTCGAGTGCACGACTCGAGGCACGCTCTGCAACAATGATGCCACGACTCAAGTTACGAGTTTTGCAAATAACTCTACCCGAACACAAAGTTTTGATTCACCACTCAAGTCGAGTTGTTTTTATAAAATACTGTTGAAACGAACATTTATCCGTTCCAGAACCGCAAACATAAAACACAAACATGGTAAACATATCTGATCTTGTTTGACACGATATTATATCGAGCTTGCCAATTATGGTGACTCGACCAATTCATGACTCGTCTCAGGAAAGAGCTTGTGACTCGAAAAATGTGATGTGGCCAAATCACTCAACTGCACAACCTCAAATGACTAACATCAGTCACCAGAGATGAGCATTGAACTGGACTGGATCCGGACTGTGACGAATTTTGTTGGATTTGGGCTGAGTTAATGGAAAAGAATTGCATAATTTGCTTTGTTGAAAAGCTGTATTCTGCTAATTTTTTGGACTCGGATTTTTAATTTTTTAAATGTTTTGGACTATGGTAGGGTTTTGGACTGAGTTTTAAAAACTGAGGACTGAATCTGGATCGAAAAATATGACAGTCCACTCAACTCTGCTTGTTACCTCCCTGCTACAGCCCTGACCAAAGTGTAAATGTCACATAGGCTAACCAAAATGGCAAACCACATTGACACTTAACAACAGCAGCTAACTGTATTTTACCGATGTTTTGTACCGCAACTCTTGCTTTACAAAGTTGAAATGAGTTTATTTGGCAATAATTTCGAATTTACAAAACGAAAAAAATTCATTGCAATTGTGAAAAATGCTGGACACCGAAAAACACGGAAGGTTATCGAATCGCTGCCCCTTGATTGGCGAATAAGATCTATCACAAACCAGGCTTAGATCGAAGTGTTGAGTATACGTTAAAAGGTGTGCGGTCTCTGATATTTTTGAGTCTGGATCAGAGATGAGAGGAGTCATATTTTTAAACTCCGACTCTACTCCTATTTCCGGCTTAAAGACTCCTGCTCTGACTCCGAAAAGTTTTAAAATATCAACTCCGACTCCTGTTAACACTCCAAATTCTTCGAAGTAACTCATATCAAAAAGATAGTGTCTATTTCGCCTCATTAGGTGAAAGCTCTGCCGTGACTATTTTGCCTTTAGTCGAACACGATTGGTGGAAGTGGTCACGTGACAAGTCCAATCCAGAAAGAGACATGTTAGTTTTTTGCCTACGTTGCATGAAGTGTAGGCTATACCATAACCCTAAAACCTAACATATTGTGAAGTGCTCAAAAACATCTTTGTCCCAAGTCTCACGAAACTGGTAACGCCTGTGAAGACAAACCCAGACATCGCGAAAACCTTGAAAGGATTTTTGTAGTTTATTCTTGAACATAGGGTGCTGGCGAAGAAAATGACCAACTTAAAGACTACTCACAATTTCAGCGATGAGCGTGCTGGCAGATTAAGTATATTCCGAACACCCTTTTAAATGTAACACTCTTATTGATAAAGATTTCTGCTCGACATGCATGCAAACTGATGAAGGTATACGGTGCAAAACCCTAAATGAAGCAACAATCTTCGCCAGTACGTTGACTTTAATAATCCACAAAAAAAATAAATCTGTGACAATAAATGCATGGAATCTCGACACTTTAGTCAGCACATTATTTAGAAAAGCAAAACAAGAACAAAGCCATTCTAAACAACAGCGCCCATATTTCGCAAAAAAATTTGAGGTAGGTCAGAATTCACTGGTTGTAATCGCAAAAGCGAATTTTAGGCATGCCTAGTTCACACAATTTCATCAACTGTATTTCTAATGCAGTGAGATGAAACCAGAACACAATGAAATATAAGTTTCCATCAGCTTATAGGGTGATTTTTGAAACACGCATATTAGTAAGATTTTCACTGGAATCCTAATCTCACAGTCAATTTTGGTCTGCGATAAAATTCGCAATTGATCGCATGTGACAGAAGTAAGCGATATATATGACATTGCTTCAAGCGAATTGACATGAAATGGTTGTCCCTCAAGCACAGTAATACACATTAAGGAGAAGCACGATGAAAAGTGCATGATGTGCGCGCTGCGTAACGTTTTGATTTTGCTCAAATACACTAACCACTTCATAACAGCATCACTCGCAAGCGTCACTTTTACCGCTTTTTATTTTTTTAAATTGTATGTATACAAAATAAAAAAATACGTGCACGAATGAATGGTTTGATGGATGATTGGTCGGCGAATTAATTGTTTAAAGAATGACGCAGATTGTGAATTCGCTAAACGCGAGTACTTCGAACTTTGCCGATGCGGTGCCACAAAAAAACAATTACCGAATAAGCAAATTGATATTCTCACCCTGCACCACATACTGACTGCGTTTTTGATATCTCAGGTGCCATTAAATCAGGGGTTCCCAAACTGTGGTACGCGTACCAGTAGTGGTACGCGAAGAGACCTACTTTGTTTTTCTTCACAAAAAATTATATTAACAGCAATAATTTTTCTGTTAATAAATTCCTGAATTTTTGTGTTGCCTACTTCCCTTGTTGGTTTCCAAAAATGGCCATAATACTTTCTCACAGCCATTTTCTTCATGCCTCACTTGTGTCAATTCTGGTTTTCCAAACTTTTGATCGAATTATATTTGGCACATTGACTTTTCCTGGAACAAAGTGGTACGTGCTGACAGTACGGGCCCACAAATGGTACGCGACCACAAAAAGTTTGGGAACCACTGCATTAAATGTACTGTACATGATTTAAAAAAAAACTTGTGCCAGATCGCAGTCACTTTTATGCTGTATTTAGCAGACGGACAATTCAATTTAAACTAGCAGCAGATACGTATCGTACAATGACCCGTATCCCAGTGTATTAATGTTTACGCAGACGTAAGAAAATTTTCGTGTCCACTTTTCCAGCATCATTTTTCTCGGTTTAAAACGAAGGCACATTCGCAAGTGCAGGGATGATCTTGCAGTAGGCATCAATACCTTCCAGAAATATTTTTTCGTTCAGGAACTCGTTGTGATCGTGAAGAAGTATCGGAGTGTTTCGCATCGGACTGAAGCCAATGGCAGGATATCCTTCCTAAATGTAAAATGGCATTTTCTGCAGAAGTAGACCACGATTTGAGATCAAACGATTTGCAACAAAATTTCAACAGGCTTTTACACAGAGAGGTTTCACTGTCGACTGCAATCACCACTTTGGCGAATTTCGACACACAGACGTGTTTGCATCACATCAAAGTTTACGCAGATGTGAGAAAATTTTCAAAGCTTTGTTGTACGAGCTTGTAAGCTTTCAGGAAGTTTGTTAGTCACTCCACAAATAATTGCAAACCAAAGTTTGCTTTAGTATCGTATGCCCTTTCCTACCAAAGTAAGACAAGGCTGCTCTTCTGGCAAAAAAATCAAATGGACGCTTAACATGTGGCGATCACATGCAATTACTCAATGAGCTCAACAGCAGGCGACCGGCATGCAACGTTCAAGCTTCATTGCTAATCTCTTTGAACATAAAGGAAAACAAGGATAAATCACAGAGGCTGCGAGGGAACATACAGCCTTCTGTAACCTATCGATGGGTTTTCCGGGAAATTGCGTTTATACTCGGGCGATTTTGTTTCTGAGTCGCTGCTCGGTTCTTTACTGGCAGTAACTATCCTTCATACTAAATGTTTCACTGTGGTGACAGGGTGCGCTACTTCTGCAAGGTGAACAGTGGCAAAACACGGGATGCTGCTACTAGATCCGCACTTACACAAAACACAACAGTCGTGTGGTCGTACGAACATACAAAAAAGGGGGGTGAGCATGCGAGAGTACAAACTTAAAGCTTACGTTTAAACACACGAGACTCAAAAAGATTCGTGACATCATAAACCACGAGCATGAACATTCGAGTTTTTTAGCTGTAAAGTGTCACTGATCAGGATGACACATCTAGTCCCACTATGAAAATCCGCAACGCCAGTATGAAAATTTCTTGGGCCTTTTTTCCTCCGGATTATATTACATATTACTTGAGATGAGTTACTCAGGTTTCTTTCTGTTACCGGCGCAAAACATGCTTTAAAAACGATCGACTGTCGATGAAAACATACAATATACATTATTGAAAGTGACAAATAGGCGCATGATAACTTTACAACTTTTATTTAGTTACGTGTTATTGTATTTATACAAGTCTTTCCGCTAATCCAAGTCGCAAAGTTTCAATGAAACAAGTCCGTAACAAAATATCAAAAACATCGAAAAGCTTTCTTCAACATCCCAAGATGCACACAGCACTAATATTTTTATGTAAACCTTGTTAATTATTAGCTTGCAAAGTGAAGCATAAAAAAGAAAACAATTGAAGACTCACAGTACGCAGCATCCTGCTGTCTGTACCTCCGGAGAACACCTCCACACTCAGCTCAACGCCACTGAAACACACCGTTCGCGATTTCAAATCACAACGAAAACGTATGTCTGATTTCATGTACGTATCGACGGACAGCATGAAATCTGAAAAGAATCGTTTCAGGAGCAGCCAAAACAAATAGACGACTGTTTCGCTATTAATGGACGCGACGAAATAGTAATGACTGCACAACGAAATAACGTACGTTGCTCAAGTGATTCAATGCATCAAATTACGAAATTACAATGTATTTTTTCGCATTGCTGCTCAAAATCCGCGTCCAAAATATCTATTACAAAAACTGTTTTAACATTAAATTTATCCCACTGCTGAATGGGCGTGAAGTAATTTATCACAGCCGCAGTGTCAACTTCCAAAGCAGGTTAGTATTTCCCAAACGTGTTTCAAGAAAACATCAATTGTGACTAAGATGCATCAATTCAGCAGGTACTTTAAAGCGTGCTACGTTTACGCAGTAATAACCATACTGGTAATACGCTGTAAAAATTAAAACATGATTGTTCGATATTAAGTGACCGTTCAAATCGCCCGCGAAGGTGTCGAACATGAAACGCAGAGTGCGGCACAAAGATTTATTGCAGCCGGTCGTCTGGCAGTTTATATACTTTATTCATTCAAAACACTGCATCTGTTCACAATTGGCATTTACTCGGGAGTACACTCTTAACAGGGAACAAGTAAAAGCATTAGGAAACGGCGCACAACGCTGGGCTCAAACGTAGGTTCTCAATCTTTAGCGGTCCATTCCCCGGTACCGAGACCCTCAACACCCGTGGCCCCTTGCCATTCAATAACAACGTAGTTTTCGTTTTCACGTATTTACGTTCCATTATTTTATATGCCATGCTGGAGGGGTAAGCTGGTGAAGGTCTCTGCTACTGGCTCCCCAGCGAAGTCCTCGTGGCCCCACTAGGGGTCGCCTGCCCTCAGTGTAGAAACACTGGGACAAAACCAGCAGCAAGTTAAAACGCACGAAACACGATTTGCGCCACTCCAACCGGCCGGAGGGACAAATGCTGACTCTCGCTCTCTTTGTGAAACGCAACAAGCAGACAACGATAAAGCACACGGTCGCCACAATCTGCCGCGTGCAGCTGTGCGTTCATCGGCAAGCATCAAGTAGGAAAGTTCAACATGGAAAATAACCAATAAAACCGTCCACTGCTTGTCTGCTCTTTGAAAAAAATATTAGCTTACATTTCATTGCATGCACTGGCAAACGCTTTCCACCAATGATCATCCGGGTCTGTTGAGGTCTTCGACTGATCGCGGTTTACCTAAAACCGTACTGTGATTAGGCAATAGTGGTCTGCGCACCAACTTTATTTGTCACTTCAAGCAAAAGCACGCTAAATCATGCAGATTGCACATCGTTCAGATCAGAGTTGCAAGTCGGGCCGGGTTCGGGCTAAGTTTGTCAAAATTTTTCGGGCCGATTTCAGGCCTGCATACAAAACTTTTTTATAACATTCAGAGTAACGAATATTTTCTTTCGTGACGTAAAGTTGTTGTGCTCACGGTGGTGACTTCTGTGAGTGAAATAATTGTGAATTTTCTTAAGCTAATTCCATGTGCAAACACAGCTGTTTTCTTTTGTTCTCTGCTCGGATTAGTCCCACACGTTTTTGAGAAGGGGACAACCGTGCATGACTTTGCCTGAGATCAATCGCTCACGCGAATCTTGGCTTGTTTTAAGAAAAGACGGCCTGCAATCCGACGTTTCATGCCAAAGACCCTGTCCTAGATAGTTTCGTTTATGCCTATAGCCCATCGTGGATAATTTCGTGGTAATATCTTTTTTTCTTGAGAAGCATTGCACTCCGCAGTACTATCGTTGACCAACAAGCTAGTTCGTGCTTGTTTAAGCCAACGTTTTGGTCAAGGTGGTTGCTATTTTGGGTGTGATAAAACCATGTACTTGCAGCTATACCCGTGCACTACGTTTTTTGATACCTCGTAGCTGCGCATATTTTGACCCACTCGGTACATTTGGCATTCGGGCCTAAACCGGGCTTCAAAAATAGATGTCGGGTTCGGGCCGGGTTCGGGTCTGTGATTTCGGGCTCGGGCCGAGTTCGGGCTTCAAAATGAGACCCGTTTACAACTCTGGTTCAGATATTCAACACAGACTAAGCAATAATGTAGCAATCCAAGGCAGTGCAGAGTTACACACGATGTTTCTGGACACTCCAAAGTCAGTCAAAATGATTTTGACGAACAGAACGATCTTCTAAATGAGTTTAGCTACCTACAGTATGTAACATTTCTCTTCCTTCTTTTTGTCACCTGGTGGATTGAATGTTGTGAAAAAAGTACAAAAAATTCTTTCAAGTCTTTCGCAATAAATCACTCACCGAAACTTGTAACTCTAAAAATTGTTGCGCAATACAGAAGGAACCACTTTACCAACTCGAGTGCTTCCTCAGTTTTTCCGCGAAGTGATCTCATTTCTACGTCATTTTCCACATCACTTTCGAAACGAAAAGATATCAAACTTAGCTTACTTGAATGAATTCGTAAGAAACTCCCTCTCCAGCTTCACTGCACCAGCCCTGCAGCTTTTTTTCAAAAGCCTGGACAAAACAAGCAGAACGTATGAAAACGGACAGGATAAAATACACCTTTCTTTTCAGACATTCAAGCATGACCACGTGTTGTGCGTGCATGAAAAAAACTTTCTAATACTTTTTATAAAGTAAGGTTTTGCTCATCAAAAACAACACATCATCACATAAAAATTAAAGTCAGTAACTGCACTTTTGCCAAATTTTGTTGGTGTAGTGGTTACGCGTACCGGCGGTATCATATTTAACATCAGTATATGGCCGTGCGGGAACCTGTTTATTTAGGGCGAGTAAAAAAGTAATCTGAATTTTTGTTGGCCGACTTTGTACCATTCAATCATCACATCATTTGTGTTAATCTCACTCCAGTATTTACCACTTTTTGACGTGATAATGTCTCTACGACTAAAAAAGGTCACCCTCACACCTCTTCGATCACCTAGCCCAAAATCAACATTTTATAATCATTTTTTGAACACTTCGCACAGAGACGATGCTTGATCGCCCGCGCTACGCCGATGCTTGTTTCAACTGATTTGTCTCCCGCCCAAGGAAAAATTGAACAACCTTTTCATATTCGGCATGGTTCAAACTGAACAAGTAACCTCATGCGATTTATGTTCTAAGGAATAACGGCTGCCACTAACTTGTAATTGACACTTAAAAGCACTAGTGTTTCTGTATGCTTTCCAGGAATCAGTCGACTGCCATCTGCTTTCGTCTTTTTGCGATGATTCAAACTTGCACATATCTCTATTCAAGTATGCACTTTCCACGATGGGTGTAAGCAAGGAATCGATCAGCAAATTTTTAATAGGAAATCGATTTCACGTAAAATTACGCATCCTCAGTAACATTACGCATCCTCAGTCACGTAAAATTACGCATCCTCAGTTTTTTTTAATTTATTTGAGTAAACGTCTTCTTAAATTTTGAGTAAACACTTATTTCATGAGTCAGTTTTTTTTGTCGCCACTAGTATTCTTGACGTCAGTCAGTTTGTTAAGATGTTTTGATTTATGAGCTTGTATTACGAAATTTTAATTGTAGTCTTGAGTTTGTTTTTTCTCTGCTGTTACTTCAGCCTTTCAACTTTTCACCTGTAAGCTTTGCTTGCAATTTTCAGGACTGAGGATGCGTAATTTTACGTGAAATCGATTTCCTATTAAAAATTTGCCTATCGATTCCTTGCTTACACCCATCGTGGAAAGTACATACTTGAAGTTTTGGCTCAGTAAGCCATTTGGGTTGGACATAGCTGGCCTAGACAGTAGATGCCTTGATTCGATAATAAGAAGCTCTGAGTAAAACAACAAAAATCCACTAAATTTTTATTAGAACTTTTATATTTTTAGAACTACACAGGTAGACTCTTTTTTATGTCTCAAAGTTATATGTATAAATATTTGGAAATAAATAATGCATAAATATATTTTTCCTTCCTACCGCTAACCTTAAATGTACCCCTTTAGACAGGCAATGTACTCCAGGTTGGGAAACCTTGCTTTAGACGGATCCCTGGTTGACACCTGAACACACTGCAGTAAAGCTTGTAGTAAGTTAACCTTTATGCTAGAATATGTGTTGCTGAACTCTCACTTATCTTCTACAACTGCTCCAGTATCAATACAGCAGTCTGCTCACACGCCAAGCGTGGCATAGCCAACAAAGATGTATCAGGACCACAAATTTGACACAAAAAGCTACACAAGACAAGCGAAAGAAACAGAATTACTAGGCAGTTCCACACGAAATTACCACGCTGGAGCCGAAAGTGGCCACTTCGTCATTCTAAATCTATACCACGACACACAATAGCCTGGCTGCTCAATGACTGACTTGGAAACAAGAACGTGACTAAATACTGTACAATGAGAAACCAGTGTTGCTTTTAAGTAGCAAACAAGTATCAAGTATCAAGCTTCAGTGGATATCAAGTAACTTATTATATGCTTTGCTGACGTTAACCGTAGAAGAAACTAGGATCAAATGTATTAACAGCATTTCGACATCGATTTCTATGCATCATAGATAATTACAAAACTCGAACACCGACATCAGCTCGTGCGGAACGACAATGCTGTAACCCTGTCCTGTCATGTTCCACAATACTGTCGGAAAACAAGTACGATAAAATATGTTATATATCAGCCTATAACAGAGGTTCCCAACTTGGGGTACATGTACCCTTTGGCTATCCGAAGGGTTACATTTAAGATTAGCAACATAAGAGAAATATGTGTTTACATATCTTTTATTTCCAAATATCATAGATATATCAGTGAATATTATTTTCAAAACCCGTTATATTGTTAAATATATCTATGATTAACCATGATAAAATATCCTGTCATAAGAAATGTTAGGGGTACATGTTCATCTGTCAAAATGCTGAAGGGATACATGCTTATCTTTCGAAATGCTGAAGGGGTAGGCTACATGCTCATCTGTCGGAATGCTGAAGGGGTACATGGTCAGAAAAAGGTTGGGAACCCCTGGCCTATAACAATCAACAAAGAACCATATCTATAACCTGCTTCCAAACTTGAGAGATTACTTTCATTACCAGGACCGGCCCTAGGAGATGCGGAGCCCAATGCAAGACCTGGGCGCGGGGCCCAATGCAAGACCTAGGCGCGGAGCCCCTCTAAGCAGTGGTTTTATGGCGTCATCGTGTTCAGTCAACCGTGTTACGATCGTGGTAGAGCGCAGATATACAGTACAGCACTAACACGAGAACTAAGCACGTTTGCTAACGTTCGAGATGAAATTTGCTAGTTTTGGCGAGAGCGTTCTTTGTTAACAATGAAATTTATATGTCGTTTCTACTGAATTCTCAAGCGCAAGGTGTATCTGGCAAAAATGAATAATTTACCCAAACACCAAGGCGCGGGGCCCAATGCAGCTGCATCGGTTGCATCGGCTTAAGGCCGGCCCTGTTCATTACTTACACACTTCTTTCGTCAAAGCGTTGTCAAAGCGTCAGGCACAGGAAAGATGGCGAAACGTTTCGATAAATGGCCACGACTTGAAAGATGAAATAACTATTCACAATCAACAATCCTCCGTAGCAGTGCCAGATGAGGTTTTTAGGGGCGCTGAGGCACAATTTTTCGAGGGTCCTCATCTTTTCAATAAAAACCAATGTCGCATGGTGTCCCCATAATGCATGGGCGCAATTAGGTGGGGAACACGGGGGACGTGTCCCCCCACTTTTTCAGACAGTGAGGATATAATATGCAATGTTCCCCAACATTTTTCTCTTTAGGTTTCGTAATATATTGGTTTTACACCAAACTGTCCCCCTCATATTTTACAAGAAAATTGCTCTCATGCCGTAATGCTCGTGTTCATCACGCGAAATACCACATCTTTCAAGCAAGTTCATGTATCAGCTTGTCAAAGTTTTGATTCCGTAATAGTTCGCTCTCAATACTTATCAGCGACAAATGATTTAAACGTAGCTGTTACAGTTATGACCTGAGTTCATTCTTCATCCGTTTCAGTTTCGAAAATGACCTTTCACCACTGCAGTTTGAGCACATTAAACAAAGATATATACGTACGCAGAATATAATAGCAATGTTTGGAAAAAGTGATATCAGGTTTCTTTCCTGAATTAAGGGATGCGTTGGACTCATCTCCCTGTTTTTCGTCGACACATAACTTAAACAAAATTAGAGAATTGGAGCAATTCAATTCCAACTGAATGTTCCTCAATATTACTGGAATAAATAACAGCAGGTTTCTCACCGGCAATACGTATGTCATCAATGTTCACTGTATCTCTTCCAAGCTCAGAGAGCAAACTAAAGCGATTACTGAGCATCCTATAAACATCCTTCAGTTTATTTAAGGCCTATATGAGTCGATCCACATTTGGAAAAAATGTATTGCTCTAAACCAGGTTATTTTAAGGCGTTTTAGGGACCCGATTCGGGTCCCTAGAAATTCAAATCGGGTCCCTAGAAACAGAGAAAATTATCATCGGGTTCCTAAAATCAGAGAAAATCGGGTCCCTACAATCAGAGAAATCGGGTTCCTACAGATCCATACCGGGTACCTAACATTTTCCTTAAAAAAACCCTGCTCTAAACTGATCTCTACACGAAAGCACACACTAAATGGAGGACGTCAGATCTGAATCATAGTCAATCTTTGAGTCACGACACGTGGTTCGTCGTCTTTAGGCTTGATATTCACTTTCAGCAGTTTTGCTTTCCCAATTCCACAAACGATTTGAAAATTCTATTTGTTAAATTCTCCTCAAAGTAAAATTCTTTTGGTGACAGCAACGTTTTAACAACGGTATTCAGTGATACGCTTGCGCTTTACAGTAACTTAGCTGAAGCGTAAAAACGAGGTAGAACCCCATCCCAAAGTCCAGTAAAAGAGGCATTTTCTTATTTTCCGAACATGCTGCTAATGCCTGCAGCCTTGGCCTACGTTTCAGATAATGTGTTTTTTTCCTGTTGCACGCATAGTCTGTACATTGCATTAAATTTTGGCAATGCCACCTTTCATGTTGGGGGCCCCTTGACTGCAGGGGCCCTGAGGCCCGTGCCTCAAGGGCCTCATAGCTAATATGGCACTGCTCCGCAGTTGAGTGCATTTTTCAACAAATGGCATTTTTGGTGTTTTGCTCGACGAACTGATCAAAATTAATGTAATATAGTGCAACTACAGCGTGGAACAGTATTTACCATAGGGATTGCTACTATTCGTTTAATGGCAATATTTGCATAATACCCACCGACGAAACAAATCGATGCAGTCTAGTGTGGCGGCCTGAAGATGGTGCCACATGTAAATAAATCGTCACCGCTAGATGGTGCCCATAAGTAACAAGTCACTGTGATAGACAGTCACCACAAGCTCATTATCGTAATTAACTTATCCTTATATAACGATAGTGCAAACTAGCAATAGTAGAGTGAACTCGATAGGTGATCTACTGATACTGTAGTTGCGATTGATAGTTGAATGTGGTGACTAGTGGAAGCAAAGAGTGAACTCCTCGTCGAGGGAGCTCTATTGCTGCTGGTTGCTTTCCTGTTAGTTATGCCCCGAATTGCCATCATTCGCTTGTGCTTACCTAAGTAGTTCAAGGCGATGCAGTCAACTGCAACACTAGGTACATCAACAAATAAAGCATTTACAATGAAGCGCAAGAATCTTAGAGTTGGGTTTTGGTAATGGCAAGTGAACCCTTCAAGTCCCGCGCCCATCAAAATTTTGGAGCAAGTTTGCAACGCTATAATTCGCCAGCCAATTGAGCTAGAAAGCTGTTCAAACCATCTACGGATTCAGCAAGTCTTCTAGTTGAGATAGAAAAAAATTTTTTTCGTGTTGGGTTTGGGGTTCTCTGGGGAGGACGTTACAAGTGGGGATGTTTTTGCGTTTTTTGGCCTACTTTACGTGGCCCTGGACGCCAATCCAATGAGTAAATTTTTTCGCTCAAGTTTTTTTTCGAAACTAGGCTATCACCCGAGTCTTTAGAGCCCTTGAGTGGCTTTCTAGCATATCTGGAGCCAAAATTATGGCACAAAAACCAAAAAGTGGTCAAAATTTCTACCCCTACAAAAGGAAACCTAGGTTGAATAATACCCAGTTTTTATATGGCCATAACTCTCCGCCAGAATAGGCTAGAGAGCTATTCAAGCCCTGTAAAGACTCGTGAAGACTTGTAGTTTAGATTGCAAAAAAATTTTTAGCTTGAGATCTCGGGTTTTTTGTTGATGTTTACATAATTAGAGGATGTTTATGCATATTTGTTTACATTTGGATGACGTCATCATCCCCTGGGAGCCGACCAATCGAGCCGATTTTTTGGCTCAAAGTTTTTTTTGAATTCTTGGCTACAGTACGAGTCTTTAGAGGGTTTGATGGACTTTCTAGCGTCTCTGGTTCAAACGTTATGGCCAAACTTCCTAAAATTAATTAGGGGAATCCCACGAATTCCCTAGGGGATTACTACAAGATTTTGGGTCTTTTGGTCATAACTTTGGCACCAGAAACGCCAGGAAGTCGATCTAGGGCTCTAAACACTCATATCACAGCCTAGAATCCACCAAACTTTGAGCCACAATGTCGACTCATTGTCCGGGCAATGACAACATAAAAGAAAAACCAAAAAATAGTAAAACATACCCCAATCCTGACGACATCCACCGAAAACCCCAAACCCAAATCTCAAAAAATTTTTTTTCAGTGCAAACTACAAGACTTCACGAGTCTTTCGAGGGTTTGAATAGCTCTCTAGCCTAAGCGTCTGGCGAGGTACCGCCGGCCACGAAAGCCGCCAGTGGGAGACTCATGTGTTTTCTGCAGTTTTGGGATTTTTGTGCAAAACGTTTTTTTTGGGCCATAATTCTTGTTCCAGATATGCTAGAAGGACGATCAAGGGCTATAAAGACGCGGATGATCGCCTAGTTTCCAAAAAAAGTTTGAGCCACAACATGGCTCATTGGATTGGCGCCCATGGCAGGTTAAAGTTTCAAAACATGCCGTCTTTGTTACGTCACCAAGAGAAAACCCTACATCCAAACCAAATAATTTTTTAACCCTGCTCAGGTAACCTCTGCCCAATTTGGGCAAACGGTTCTTCCACTTAAATTAAAAAGTAGTTAACGTTCACGAAGAAAGCTGGTTCTTTCAGTAGCTGCATTTTTTTAGATGCTCTTTTGGGCAGTCCTATCGAAATATACAGAAGTTTTGCAGTTTTCGATGGGGAACAAAAATTTGCCGAAATTGACCCATGGTTACCTGAGGTGAAATAAAATTCATACACAAAGATCCTTCCTAAGGTAACCGTGACCAATTTGGGCAAAAGGAGTTGGTGCATGTAGGTTTGCTAGTAAGCCACGCCAGCAACCTTTGACCGAAGCCAGCACGGGAGTAGATCACACGAGTGCAAGCCCTGACGGCACAAACCGATTTGGCGCGAATGGCTCCTGCTCAGCTCGTGGTGTTCATTGAGAAACAGGCAGGAGAATGTATGACGCCTTCTCCGTCAGAGGACAGAAATTGAAGCCAGAAAGGGATTGCACCGTGTGCACTTGTGCTGAAAGGTCAAAGCATTTTATTTAGTACATGATGAACCTTGTGCTTCTCTTTTTCTAACTGAAGTTTCTAGAACTCTGGCTTAGCCAAAAGAGGCTTGCTCCTTGTTGTGCATGCACTTGTGGTAAAAGGCCAAAGAATTTTATTGAGGACATGAACTTTGAGACCAGACAACGCTGTGGAACCTGTCCACCATCAAAACAGAGCAAAACGAGGTTCACGTGCCAACTGCCAAAGATGCGGAGCACTTGTCTGCATTGATCACTTTCAAGTTTTCTGCAAAGATTTCTCACACCCCTGGAATACTAACCCTGGGTGGTTTCCACCGAGACAGGAGTGATGGCCACGTGGTCCCTAGGTGAAAATGGCCCGACGTTATGGTTGATTGTGAGTTTGGGTGAAAATCACCCGACGTTATGGTTAGAGTGAGTTTTTGGTTTCTCTGTTAATGCCTTGACATTGTACAAATTGACAAAACTCCACTAATTTATAGTTTTATATTTCAATTTCGGGGGCTTGGTGCATTGTTTGGGTGAGCTTAGCCCACCAAATCTCCCCTGTGGCGACGGGACTGGCCGTATTTGAGACATGAAAGTCAATACCAGTGGCGCGATCAATCTGATTGCCCGACAATTGTCGCAAAGCATTTGCCCATTATGGGCAAGTTTACCTTATGTGCGTAATTTTCGTAAAAAATTTGCCCATTTTGGGCAAGGATGCTTAATGTGGCTGAAAATTGCAATGAAAATAGAAAAATTTCAAGTCTCAACCTAATTTACTTTTATTGCAGATAGAACCACAAGCTTGAAATGAGGTTCTGTTTAAACCTTAAACCGACCACCTATGATGTCTACTAGCGGAATTTTTTGATTTTTCTATACTTTTTCGTTCATTTGTTAAGAGGACTTCCCACATTTTTGTTTGGAAAATTGCTTTTATTTTTCATCATATAAAAATTTTCCAAAATCAACACGTTGTTTTTTTCTGATCGGCTGAGCTTGAGAAGACTTGCTATGTTGTACAAAAACCTGCGCGGGCGTCTAAACCTGTCAATTAGTCCAGCATAAGCGAATAAACAAAATCTGCCCATTTTGGGCAAGGACAAAACGGTGTTTGTGTTTAGAGGTTATCTGAGCAGGGTTAATCGGAACTAGAAGACTTTCTCAATCCGTAGATGGTTTGAACAGCTCTCTAGCCCAATCGGCTGGCGAGTTATAGCGTTACAAACCTTCACCAAAATTTTGGCGGGCGCGGGACTTAAAGATGAGTGCTTTTCGGAATCACCTCCAACAAGAAACGGCCGTAGCCAGAAAGTTTTTAAAATATTAAAACAGACGGCGTAAATACTTTGTCATTAAAGTTTTATTTTGTGATTGACGTGCTAGTAGAAAAATGTTTTTCTCTTGCTTTCGGAGTTGGTAAAGTGAAATTCAGTGGCGTACGCAGAAAATTTTCATGGGGGGGGGTTCATTCAATGGCATAGGGTAGTCATTTGTATTTGGTGTGCGCTGTTTGTGACGTCACAATTTGACGTCAGAGTCCTGTTTCCAAACCAACGTTTTAGCGAAGTTCGTTGACATAACATGAACGTTTTTCTAAACATCCACTCTCCTTATTTTATGTGTCATTGCACTGAATATAACCTATTAGCGCTCCAAGTTAGGCTATCGGAGGAAAATACACCAACGCTACGATACACATGTCGTAACTGCAAAAATATCAGGCGGCGCGTTAAAACAAGGGAGTACAACACACTCATCAATTCGTCAGAGCAATTTACAACGGAAAAATGAGGCTGCGCTAATGTCTTGTCGAATATGAGCAGTCGAGCATCGAGTAAATGCGGGTGGACTGG
>Ga0210059_1006121_pt1 | contig 19322 bp, 10 predicted proteins | sample Ectturendosymbi2_FD_188042 | JGI IMG/M metagenome (GOLD analysis project Ga0210059, IMG submission 188042) | Ecteinascidia turbinata endosymbiont from Florida, USA - Sample 2 (SPAdes) (version 2) | ecosystem: Host-associated > Tunicates > Ascidians > Unclassified | place: Key West, Florida... | reverse complement strand
CAAACACCACGTCGCGGGACCCCAGAGGCGCGGGGTCCAATGCAGCTGCATCGGTTGCATCGGCTTAAGGCCGGCCCTGAGCCCATGTCCACCAGCTGCTATTTAGAACCAGGTTTTTCGCACTTACGAAAGTCAGTAGGCTACGGTTTAATGGTAGTCACATGAACGTCCACAGAATTTGTGATTTAACAGTTGTTCACTTGTCCATGTGTATTTTTAACTTAGGGCCCCGCGCTGCTTTAATCCGGCACTGGTACAGGCTACTAGTAAACCTGCCTAACTTTTCGTCTTGTTTTAGAAAATTCGTTCTAGCCCTATTCTTCTAGCATGTGCTTGAATTTCTATCACAAATGAAGATCCCAAACTTGAAGGATAGCCTATGTCAAAAGTGAGGGGATCTTTGAATGCTACCATTTCGGGCATAATGGATCAGGCGTGTTTGGAGCAAAACAACTTTTTCTGGCATCCACGAGCTGTGTGAAGGTTTTTGGAAGCAAGTTTAAGGCTATGAGCTTTCAGGGCTTGCACTGGTTGCAGAAGTTTCGGTCTGGTAGAGTAGAGCGTCATTTGGAGCCAAAGTTATTTAGCAGGTAGGTGCGTTCAACGCTTACCTAGCACTCATATGACACTTTACTAGGCCCTTTTTCCCAAGTCGTGGTACTGGTGCCAACCCAGGAAGACACTTAAACGTGAAAATAGTCCTCACGCTACATTTAGTTAAAAAATATCAGGTTACGAACCGAAAGTGCAATCAAACAACGTTTTTTAAAAAATGTACTGGTGATCCGTTTTTCCCCTAATAAAAATAAAGGTTGTAGAAAAACAAGCGGTTGACGTGGCCACAAACTTTTTAATAACAACCAACATGACAAGATTTCTCTTATCACTTTAAAAGTTCCAGCAGTTTGCACGATTCAACAGTACCCTAATGTTATAAAGTTTCATGAGGCCATATTGAGGCCTGTCTCAGAAAAACGTGGTACACGAACAAAAAGATAAAAAATACCTTAGAAATACCACCAGTTTAAAATATCTCCCAAGTTTTGACAATTCCAGCATATTTGTGGTTAAATGAATGAATGAATAAATTTAATTTGTAATCAGACACGAAGCCCATAATACAAGCACACACTGTCGGCACAACGCAGGTTGAAAAAAACAGACAAAACAGAACGTGTTACAACGGCGTTGGAGGCAGAACCACACGGTTACAGACACTTTTGTAACACTATTGTTCGCAAACCCGTAACACTAAATACCAATCAATTACGAAATTTTCAGTCTCAAGATAAATCTTGTAAGGAGATAATTAACCAGTAGGACAAAGAAAAATTCAAAATAAAACTTTTCTTAAAAATAATTAGAATATAAAATTTCGTCTTTATTCTTCGAAAGTTTCTGCAAATGTCAAAATTCCTATGCAATATTTTGAAATTTCCAGGGGGGGGAAATGCCTCAAATCCCCCTCTCTGGTTGCGCGCCTGTTAAGAACCACTGGTTTACACGGTTCCGATATCTGTTTTTCAAATGAAGTAAGAGAGGAATGTCCAGATTCGCACAAGTATGTTGTTCAGAGGAGATTCCAGGTCAACAGCTTATCACGTGATTTACACCGTTGGAGGCTGCGTCACTGAAATTTACATTTGCTCTTATTCTGGCTGGCACTATCGTTGCTCTGCTACGCTAGTTACGTAACAACCAATGAGAAATTCCCACGAGAACTCGCCCATTATTGCGTGACGTACGTCACAGAACAACGATAGCGTCAGTCAGTCATCTGCGTACTAGGCTCATTCACATCAAGCGGCCCGAGTTACTGGACAATTCATCGTTCGTTTGAAACTTCTCGAATGGGAATTTTCCACAGATTGGAATTCAAATCCAGTGATGCACTGTATACAAATCCATTGCTTGAAATGAACGTTCAATCTAATATCAATTATATTTTTAAAAATACTACTTGCAGATTACAGCTCAGGCTCTCATGTGCCCCTAGGGGTACATTTGCCTCTCTGAAGGGCTACATTTAAGGGAAAATGTATTTATTTCCAAAGATTCTAATATACAAAAGTTCTATTAAAACTTCAGTGGATTTTGAATCTTTTGATATTTCACTCAGTTTTTTCGTCATGAGAAATTTTAGGGGTACGCGCTCATCTGTCGAAATGCTGAAGGGGCACATGGTCAGAGAAAGGTTAGGAACCTCTGCTCTAACGGATGAGCTCGAGTAAACCTCTGCGTACTAGACTCATTCATATTAGCCCCAAGCAGTGGCGTACGCAGAAAATTTTCATGGGGGTGGTTTCAATCAGTGGCCTATGGTGGTCATTTGTTTGTGGTGTGCGGTCTTTGTGACATCACAATTTGACGTCATATTCATGTTTCCAAACCAACGTTTTGGCGAAGTTTGTTGACATAATATGCATGTTCTTCTACACGCCCTCCCCTTATTTTATGTGTCATTGCACTGAATATAAACTATCAGCGCTCCAAGTTAGGATATCGGAGGAAAATAAACTCAATGCTACGACACAGGAGTTAATAACTGCCGAATTTTGGCTGCGTGTCGAAAAAGGGGAGTAAAACGCATTTATTACTGCGTCAGAGCAATTTACAACTGCAAAATGAGGCTGCGCTACTTTCTTGTCCAGCTATGTCCAACCCGCGGCTCTCGGGCCGCATGCGGCCCAGTAGAAGGTTTTGTGCGGCCCTGTTTAGGTTTTCGCTGTAGTAAAAGTATCCTACGTATTGACAACCTGTTCTTATTTTGATAACCTTGAATTTGACATTTTTAATGCAGGTGGTCCTCAGTGCCACTTTATTACGTCTGTTACCATTGCAGTTAGGATTCGAAAGGTTTCACTACATTAGCTTAAGCTAAATTTAGTTTGCTAAGATATGAGTACGTCATTCAAAGTGCGGGCCTCATTAATATGTCATTAAAAGTGCGGCCCTGGTTAAGATAGCGACATGATTTTTGGCCCAGTAAGACATTTGGGTTGGACATAGCTGGTCTTGTCGAATACGAGCCGTCGAGCATTTAGGTGTGCGGCTGGACCGGCTGGCGCACACCCCGGTTTGCAAGATCGAATCTTGCTAAACTACACAACAGGGTTGCCAACCTGTCTTCACCAAAGAAAGCCAGTCCTTGTCCCAACAAAGCCAGAAAAAGCCAGACAGCAGCTTTGAGGCATATACACATAAAACATGCACAACCACACACAAAATAGACTTTAAAACTCGTCAAAAACATCTTTATAACACAAGTCCAATCTCTAGAAGCATATTCTTTCCCCGTAATTACACTGTCGTGCATTTGTTTTTTTATCAATAACATGGATCAATTTTAGGGAAAAAGTAAAATTTTTGCAATATTCTGTGCACCCTGCATGGTAATAGACCCTCGTCGCAAGAGATTTGTAATGAAGATGCAGCTCGGACAATGTTTTGCCAGAGCCAAGCCTATCCGACTGAAAATAAGCCAGAAAAAGCCATATTTTTCTGACTTTTTTTATTTCCAAAAAAGTCAAAGGTGTTAAAAAAAGCCAAATTGGCAACCCTGCTACACAAGAATTGAGAATGCGCATAACGTACGCAAGAAAACTTGCAATTTTTTGTTATGTATTGAAGTCCAGAAAAGTTCGTTTTCCTTTTCCCCTGCTGAGACATATGAAATGCCTGAATGCTTCTATGTTAAAAGCTGCTGTTTTGAGCTCGTGCAACAGTTCTATCATGCTACAGAAATCGGTGACGTTGCCAATGCGGTCAGCGCGTGCGCTGAACAGCCATAGCAGACAAAATTGAGACAATTGCTTCGGATAAAGTGAACTATCGCGGAACACCACCTAAAACATGCGTAGTGGACGAAAGGTCTCCAAAATGTGGTGAGATGGTTTCTGGACGCAGACGATAACCCTGATTCTCGCCAAAACCTAATTATCACTTTTTGGCCCATTTACAATATTCCTTGAACTTTGCATGCAAATTTATTCCGTGGTATTTGCATTAAGTCGACAAATTAACAAGCAAAAAGTATGCGAAAACATTTAATTTCCTTGGCGCAGGTAATAAAGATTTTGTAAAATATCAAGCTCAAGGGGGGGTTTTAACCCCAACCTCCTTGCGTATGCCCTTGGCTCCAAGTAACTGGACAAATTAGCGTTCGTTGAAATTTTTCTGGATTGGGAATTTTCCGCGAACGAAGTCGAGAGAACGCTTACTACGAACGATTTATTTTTTGATTCAGGTCACCTGCAACATGAACGCGAAAAGCCAGACATGGAACGAAAATATATGAACAGTGACAAGGCTCAATGAAGAGCCAGAGTTAACAACCTTAATCAGTGAAGTGAGTGGTGGCAAAAACATGCAAAGAGAGCAAGCTCACGTTCTACAGTACAAATCGTAATCGAAGACTCGGGCTGAGCCCGAGTTCTGGAGTCACCATTGATAGAAATCGACTGACTTCGATAAGAATCACGTGGTTATAAAATAGCGTCAATCAGCACCCCCTACGCAAATTATGTCCAAAGTGTTTTTATTCTCTTTATTTCAGTAGACGTTTCAGCAAAAAAAATATCTGAAGGTCTCTATTTTCATGAATTTCCGCTGCGTAGCGTAACTTTTCTCTTTAAATCTAGAAAGCAAATATTCCTCTATAAAGCCTTGAGACTTGACGCCACAGGCTTGTACTTCAGCGCACACAACTCAATCGATGCCTATAGCTCATGTGAATGCAGTGTCAACCGCGTTCGGCGTATATTAGTTATGGTGCAGTTCAGTTATGGCAGTTTAGGTGGATATTACTGAACCCTTCACCAGGTTGCATGCACGCGACGTGAAACTTTCCCAAATCCTGCAGATCATGTGAAAAACGTTTGTTTTTATGCAAGTAGTAAACAGTTTTTTTCACTCTACTCTAAAATTGTTGGAGTGATTGATAGCTTTCACTTACTATATAATTTAGGCATATCGATAAACACCAAGCTAAACTTTTGTTTGCAAAAATTTGCTAGAATGTCATAGTAAACTCCAAACGACAGGCCAACACAAGCAGTAGGAGCCATCGCAAAAGATATTTAATGAATAACCCATCACATGACAGGAGGTGCAAAATTGAATGCCCTCAGCACTTGCTCTGTTCAACGAATAACCTTATGAAGACTCTCAATCAGGGTCGTCGCCAGCGGGGGCCAGTGGTGCCCGGCCCCCCCATTTGAAATCGGTGCCCCCCCATTTCACTTTTGGCCTCCCGGTTGCTGCATACATCCAATACTGTATTTTACAAAGTGCCCCCTCTTCTTGTTTTTGGCCCCCCTGCTGCTAAATCCTGGCGACGGGCCTGCTCTCAATGCAAACTAGATCTCTTCAACTTCTGATGAAAGTTTTGATTCATAAGGTGTCAGTGTCACCTGATCTCCAAGTAGTTCTTTACTCTGATTAAAGTATTTTCTTCAATCTTCTTATTTCTCACTTTGAAAGGTGAATGAGAGGCTTGGATCCAAAGTATGTAGTTTACAGCTCCCAGCTTGTTTTACTTTTGAAATCCAAAACCGGGTATATTCGCTGCAGAAAGTTATCTTTCGACAAGGTAACTAGCCAACCGAATTGTAGCATATCTTTTTTTGCTTTCGTTCTGCCCTGCTAAAATAGCTTTCTGTTCTAATCCGTAAAGTTGCACTTCTCGTTTGTTTGTCTATATATGAATTTAACAAAGAAGTCACCAAATACAACGACACTTCCTTATCTGGGCACCTCAGCAATAAAAAGTGTGAAAGAGTTAGGAAACATTTTCCGCGGATCCAGGTGTGGTAAACTGAATGTGTACCTTACTTTATGAAAAGCCTTATCAAGGTTACCACAGGTCCCAATTTACACGACGATGATGTTACAGCTTCTGAATGTGCGACAAGACAGCAACAATTGGTAACACCTTCGTTGGAGTGTATCTGGGAAACATGTCAAACGAAAAAAGTATGATGAGATCTCTTTAGCCATCTCGCTTTGTATTGGAAATTTAAATTCTAGGAAGCTTTGTGAAGAAGCAATACCGCAGCTATTTCGGGAACAAGATCGACTCTTCGTCTATTAGTGTTTAAAGGCAGTGGCGACTCGTGGTGAAAATGGCCGGGAGGGCTGCGAAATTTCATCTCCGAACATATAGGATTGTCGCCCTGGCTATTTTTATAATTAGTGGCGTTTCCAGTCACTCCAGCAGTCCTAATCTTATCAAAGTTGTAATTTTCAGTTGTCCTTATTGATACATAAAAAACATTCACTTCAGTTTAATGAAACCAAACCCTAAGGGTAAACACGAACACAAAAGAATTAAACCGGTCCCATCAAAAATATGACGCATAACCACTGCCACCAAAGCTGCAAAGGCGAGAGTCGAACCCAGCACCACTCGCATGCTAAACTTGGAACATTCCGCTCGTCGACAAAGACGTTATTGTTAACAAGACAAAGCTTAGCATTTTATTCAAACCGTCGCATGGCAGCAGACCTAAGCTAGAGCCACTTTCTTTGAGCTGGTACTTTAATCATGTTGTTTCAAATGAAGTTTAAATTTTCCAAATAATTTCAAAAAGTTTATGCTTTTACACAAAATTTATGTTTTTTTAACTGGATTGTTATGCTTTTCCAGGAAAGGTTTGTACCCTGAATCAATTACAGCTGCAATGTTCACCTTACCACAAAATTAAGGTCTACTTCAGTACTTGAATGCTTGTAGGCTTGCTAGATTTCTCACGCTTCAAAATTTTCACATTTCATTGTTTTATTTAAATCAGTCACACCTTTCGTTGTCCAAGAATGATATCCACCAACTACTGCCGTATATCTTCAAACGCCAACCCTAGACAGCTCATCAGCTTAGCCTGTTGGAAGCTAAATGAAGGGCTGTATTTTCGCAGCCTGAGATTGGCGACCAGATTTGAATCCAAAGCCGCCAATATCGCCAAAGTACTAGTAAAAGCATTGTTAAACTTAATTATAAAATTCAATATCCAAGAAAATCAGGTAGTAAAAAACAGTCAAGATCATATTTCCTCCGTTTTTTCATTAAACATTCATCGTCTAAATAACAAAAACGCTTTGCAATAGTCAGATATACCACCACGTTGTCCTGTAGCTAATTGCTTGGTTTCTTTCATTTAGGGCTGTGCAGAAGACAGGCCCGAAACCGCCAAATCGATCGGCAAGTGTGCTGAAAACGTCATCGCATAAGCGGAGTCGTTGGCAAAGAGCGAAACATTGGTTTTGTTGGATTCCTAGAAAACGTTGAGTCAAAATGGTGTCGGAAGTACAGAAAATGATTATGTTGTGAAATTTCGTAACTAAGCCCAAACTTAAGGCGAGTTTGACCGTTTGGCGGAATCTTTTGCCTTACATTTTTCAGGGAGGGCTGCAGCCCGGCAGCCCATCTAGACGAGCCGCCCCTATTTAGAGGTAACTGGAAAAGTCGAAAATATGCAGTCAAAGTAATCGCCAACGCATCATCAACACCCATACACCCCATATGCTAAATGGATTGGACCTTGATTTACAACAAGAATATGATAACCGCATGAATTTGCTTCGTGTTACTTCAAAACTCTCTAAAGCTGAAAGTGCGAAGTTTTGAAAGAGAAAATTATACGTAATAACCAGCACCATATTGAAAATATCTCACTTAAAATATCTCACTCACTTGTTATGAAATGAACACACTGATTTCCAACAATTTGCACAAGAGGATGCGGCGGTAAAGTCAAACTTGAAGTTTATACGGATGCATCATATCCGGTATAGGCTATTGCTGATCCTGACTGACCGGTCAACATAAATCTAAAGCGGAAAGGACCGGACTTATGAGTTCGATTGGTTTAAGTTGTAAGGTTGATGTACACGACTCCGTTCAGTCGCTATTAAAAACACATACATAAACATCGTGCGCGTTTTGCCGGAAGCTTCAAAGCGATGCAAAAAGAATTTCAGTGTGAGTCGGTCATTTACTTGAATTATATTACAGTATTTGCGATGAACATTGGAAAGAATGAAGGCGACAAGTTTTCACCAGTTCCTTGTTTCTAAGTGTATATCAGTTCAGTGACTATATAGAGAAATCTCTTCAGCTATTAGATTTCTCTTTTAAAGAATATAAGCTATCATAAAACACAGTCTGAAGCAGTGCCGAGTTTGAAACAGTATCATTTGTAAATCCCGCTTTTGTTATAATTTTTCCAGCGTAAGATTTGCGCATGACAGGAGTTTCAACTGACCGAATCCAAAATATATTATGGTTTATGTTGGAAAGGATTTCCAGTATTGTTAGTGCTGTTGTATTGTTAGCAGCCAACGCACTGAGCAATCGCTCCAAGCACTGGCGAAGTGATGTTCAACAAACATGCAACCGAATGAACCACTGTGAAATAGAAACTATATTCACATCGAAAAAATTTACACATTTAATCATTTTTAGGTCTGAAATGTCTCTGCGCGACTTGTGTCTTTTGCTGCATTTTCCTTAACTCTGACTGATTGTGAACACAAAGTTTTTGTTTATGTGCAGATACTTTCTTCGCCATTTCATAAGTTTAGTATTAATTTGTTATTATGCGAAAGTGTTTCACAATGGTATTTTATTCATCGCTTTGCTTCGAAAATCAGGTTTGGTGTGATAACTAGGACAACCAATTTTTTTACCTAAAAACTTAAAATTTTGACTTTATAATTTACAAAGTTTGACTATATTTTGACCTATCAATTTTCTACATTTTCAGTTGAAATGCTGAATACAAAGCATATTGATATACAGTATTGGAAAACAAACTGATAGGTTTGCTCTGTTGAAATGACACAAAAAGTAGATTATCTGCAAAATCTGGTATAGCATGTTTTCAAAATGTTTGGCTCACTTTCAGTTTCATGAAAGGAACCTTGATGCTTTGCACTGCGGTGATGTGCGTCCACCATGAATCTTTTGTCACTTTTCACTTAACAAATTTCTAAAATAATTCACCTTTAGGTGTTGAGGTAAACTCAAAAGCATATTCATGCAGTATACTTTGAACTTTTCAAGAATTTGGTTAACCTTAGGCATGATATGTTGATAAGTACATAAATAACTACAGTAGGGTCAGATCTGAGAATATCATGAAATTAAAACACTATATAGGTATACTGGATTGAGCATTTTCCAAACCAAGTATTGTAAGACCACGTTTCTTGCATTGCCATGCCTAGTCTAGCTAATATTCGATCGTCCAGTTGTGGGCTAAGTAACATTATTACGCCAAAAGTCGCAACAAACCCATTATTATTTCAGAATTGCAACTAAACTTGCAAAAACAAATCAAAATCTGTTGTAGTAACTTTAATGAAATATCGATAATAAGAAAAAAATCTACTGCAAGAAAATTTTGACCTAATGAGACATTTTGACTTTTTTTGACCTAATAACTATGGAGTGGCTCATGGTATGAGCATGAAATTTGGTTTGTGGACGTTTCATAAACTTTTAAAAAGGCAGAGAAACTTTGACTTTAGTCACTTTTGGTTGCCTTAGTGATAACCATCAGAATTAAATACCAACCAAATGCAAGGTTTCCAAGCGTTCAGAAATCGTTTTACGTTTATGTCCCACTCGGTTCCATCCTATTCAACAAATTACGCTGATGAAATGCAACTGGATTGATGCAAAAGAATGGTTTGATATTACCGGTTGTCTTTTGCAGTTTAGTATAGAATGTTTGAGCTACAGTACATTCAGCAGACTGAATCTTTTTATTAACAGTTATCGTTCAATCTGTGCCTTTTCACATCTAACTACCCCTCCGCTAGATTGTAAAATGAGAGTGGTGCTGATGAATATCTAAGCAGGTTAAAACGCCTATCAATCAATTCATGTTTCACACTTCTCCAAGACGTTTTTTCCACAATGCACCGATCAGCAAAGACGCCAAAACTGTTTACTGATAAGCTTTTCATTGGTCGAGGTAGGAAATCATCTCAAAATGTCCTATGCTGTGGCTCACACTGGTCTCAAGATTATTTCGTGGAACTAACTCCCAGTCGATAAGTTTTTTCGACACAACGCTTCACAGACTTTTTCTTCCGTGTCTTACAAGAAAGGTATATATTCAAAGCCCCACGCGATTACACATCAGGTGCCCCAAGCGACAGCGCAAAGCTGCTGGGCGCCGGCAAAAACCGAACCGTTAGCTATGCAACAGGTTATGCTCACTCACTAAACGCTGGTGAGTACTGAAGGCTGTAGCATTAGGCCTTTGTCAGCTCAAATAACCTTGATTTAGTGAAATACCACTGTAAAATGTCTTTATGAAGATCAGCCAAAATGAACAATTCGTAGGAGGTAGAACATAGCAAGAACAAAGTCTTCACAAACTTGCTCGTCAGTTAGCAAGTGTGTCCAGAGCAATGCATTTAAAAACCATGCAGATAGAAATAGGGCCGGTGTTAGGTGGCTTGCCCCCTAAGCCGGAACTTTGAGGCCCCTATATACAATATATTGCATTTAACACATAATATTTATATGAACAAAAACGTCGATTTACTTTAACAAATGTTTCATGAAATTTACTTTAACAAATGTTCATGAAAGCATGTTTCTACAGCATCAGCACAACGTATAAAGCAGACAGACTTTAGCATTTGCTATATTTCAAGCTAGAGAAGTGACTTCTTCCTAGTTTTCAAAGATGCAAATATTTTTATCAACTCAGTCATATCTCATATTTTTGCAGTTTCGCTTTCAACAGATATCATTGCCAGATTTGCTAGTCTTTCATCAGTCATAGCTGTTTTGTGAAACGTTTTGATTAACTTTAACTTGCTGAAGCTCAGTTCAACACTATTACGTACAGCAGTGATCGGCCAGCTTTTGCTATGTTGGTCCCAAGCCCCCTTCCAGTCATTGGGGGGCAATGCTGTGTTAATGTCATAAACCCTATATGACAACATTAATGTCTTGTTCGGAATTGGACAGTTCGGCGATGCCGTTTCGGCGAGGCCGTTTCGGCGATGGACGTTTCGGCGATGGACCTTAGATCAATGTTGTTGCTTCCAAATTTTTGAACTTACCCACAGTGTTCACCTTGTCAACTGCTCGATGAAACTTTCGCTGTTGGTATTCATGGCCAAGGTGGCCAACAAAAATTGTGAGACGGCCATAGAAAAAGCTTAATTGGCATTTGATTGTAAGTATGTGAGTTGGAGTTTGCCTGTGAGCAACCTCTGGCATCCCGCTCCGCCAAATGCGAGTTCGCGTTCGCCCGGAGGTAATCTCTGGCACCTCACTTTTAGAACAGGAATTCGTATTCCGGGAGGCAACTGTTGGCAAGGAGTTGAGTTGAATTATTTGGCGATAATTAGTATTCCAGCAATAAAAAGCAACAATTAGAGCAAGGACGCCAGGGCAATAAAGGAACCGGAAGGTTATCGGGTCAATGCTCCATAACAATTGAATTAGCTATGTTGCTGTCCAGTTTCAACTCATGGTATTGCATACGCGTGGGAAAGAGCTGCCAGATGATTAACACAGTTGGGCAGGGAGTGTTGGGTCGCAATCCGTCTCTGTCGTTAGGTGGTCAGTTGCGCAAGGATCTGGGCGTAGCAGAGAAAGTATAAACCTAGCTAAAATGAAACTCTGCCCGGGTTGTCATAACCAATGGCGTATCTAGGGTATGGCAGGCATGGCACGTGCCATAGGCGCAACTTTGAGGGGGGCGCAAAAATTGCTTGGCAAAAATTAATGTTTTTTTTACATTTTCTTGAATCAATATTTTGCGCCCCATACAACCCTAAACTGCAAAGCTGCATCAACACAGCGCGCCCATATCTAATGTATTAAGTCGAGAATGTTGCGTCACTGCGTTAGTACCACCAAGCCTTATGACAAAAGTGCGGTATTGTGACAAAACACGACGGTCGAACATTGTGACGGAACAAGAACGCTCGCATGCCATATCAGCAGGGCTACCATACCGTCCTTATTTCTAACATTTGCCCTTATTTTGCAGTGCTACGTCTTAGAAAATATTACTGTCCTTATTTCTAAGAAATGTCCTTATTTGTGACTTGCGTCGTTATTTTTTCTTATTTTCTGTAGCATAACAATTTTAATTACGAGCAATACCTACCATGACTATCTCATCGTAAACATTTTGTAATCAAGGTTTTGTGACATCAAAAGTGGTTTAATCTTGCAGCACAGGGACGTAACGTAAGCTCAGGGGCGTATCCAGCTCGTAAGTTTAGGGGGGCGATCTCAGTAATATTTGGCAGTCAAGTCTCCGTTGGCAGGCAAGTGTCTTTCTGAATTGTACAAAATCATGGTGAAAAATGTTACTTTCGTCAGTTTTAGGGGGGCGATCGCCCCAATCGCCCCCCCCTGGATCCGCCCCTGCGTAAGCTGTCTATTCTGGCTAGGATTCTTAGAAAAGCTTGTTTTGCAGCGAAGGTTTAGCTTATAACTGACTCAAGAAATAAGCAAGTGAAAAAAACAGTTCCGTGATGATTAAAAAAAGGAAGTCGAGAATTAGACATTGCTGTAGCACATGGTTCCTGGACATAATAGGCAAACATATGATCTGACATTAGTCGCGCAAATAAAAAGAATTGTTTTCTTTTTATGTAATAAAATCAAATTTTGCTCAGCCGTCCTTATTTTTGGTTCTAGAGCAGAGGTTCCCAACCTGGGGTCCATGTACCCCTGGGGGTACATTTGCCTGTCCGAAGGGGTACATTTGAGGTTAGCAATACAAGTGAAATATATATTTACATACCTTTTATTTCCAAATATTTATGCATATATCAGAGAATATTATTCTCAAAAGCTGTTATATGCCTATTGTTAAATATATCTGTGATTAATCATGATAAAAAATTTTGTCATAAGAAATTTGAGGGGTACACGATCGAAATGCTGAAGGGGTTCATGCTTATCTTTCGAAATGCTGAAGGGGTACATGCTAGTCTGTCAGAATGATGAAAGGGTACATGGTCAGAGAGAGGTTGGGAACCCCTGTTCTAGAGCAATGGTAGCCCTGCATATCAGCAAGACATCGTCCTCAGGGTTGCCTTAATCCTGTCTAGCTCCAAAGTAATTGGTCTACCGGTCTAATTGCGCTGCATTCTAGCGGATAATTTGTCTAATGGCCTAAATAATAATTGGCCTTATTCTAGGAGAATTTTGCAATTTTGCTAGCTTGAAAGGTCTATTTAGACTTGGCAGCCCTGAAAAATCAAGTCACTCCGTACTGCTGTATTTCAGGAAAGAAGATCTTATAAGTCAGCATCTGGTTGAGATGAGTTTAAATCCGAGGCTGTGAGAATCTGACTGTGATGCAAATAACTGGTGTTGAGGTCATGAACAGATTTACAAATTACTTAAACTGCTGCGGACTCTGACCCACTCCGGTTTTACGAAACTTCTTCGATGGCCACCAGTGTCCGATAAACTAGGCTGAAGACAATGCCCCAGTCCAGAGACTAAGGTAGAGAACATCAGTTAGTCCGCGAAAAATCAGCAGTTAGCATTGTTACCGTGCCAGTTGAGCAAAAAATGTTAACTCATTAAAGAAGTGATTTGTTACTCGTGTTTAGAGCTAGTTTTTCTGTGCAAATTTGACTTTCTTTTCGATGTCCAAGGCCTTTGTACGGTCCTGACTGTGAAAAACTAAAATCTATGTTTGGCAATTTATACGAGAATATTCTAGATTGCAAAATGCTACTTTCAAGTCGTGCAACTTGACTTTTATTGCGTCCTGAAGTCCTCCTAACATTCTTCGAGTTGCTTTGCAAATAATTCTGATGATGGCAGTATCTATTGCAAGTTGCGAGCGATCTTTCAGTAAACTGAATCTGGTGCTTTCATATCTCCGAGCCTCAGTGACTAAGAATAAGTCAAGGCAGAATGTGTGATCTAGGTTTGATGAGTATAGAAAGCAGCATTTTGTGTAATTTAACCGGAAAAGGCTGGATATATCAATGTTTCGATGGAATTGTGTTTTTCGAACACCATTGGTACATGATTTGTTATTATTTTTGAGGTAAGCACTGTTGATGAACAGAAGCAAACGTAATTGGTAACGATTGTTTATAAGTTTCCATTTCCCTCAAATGTTTTATTGCTTCCTATTCCCTTTCCAATAGGGTGGCTTTACGTCTGTTCTAGGGGGCTTGACATTCTGAAATTTGATAAAAACTCCACCGATTTATAGTGCTTCATAATTCAATTTGGGGGGAGGCTAAGCCCAACGACCACCATACGCCACTGCTCAATACCAGAATTTGGGAGGGGGCATCCAATCAAGCAGTCGCCCCGGGTATCACCAGATCTCTGCACGCCACTGTGTGAAATGCAATCAGAATAACTACGCGAAAGCTCAAGGAATAATTGCTGTCCAGGCTTAACTTTTGCGTAAACTCACAAACGCCTCATGCCAGCAAAAGAATACGTCACAAGCTACATTTCCTTTCACGCGTGGTCACGGTCACGGTCGCACTAAGCTGTTGTAAACTTACGGCGGAAGGGAAACCACACCGAGCCTCAGGATGACAGCAAAAACACTTAGCAAGCAAACATCCTTTGCAGTCTAGCCACTGAAGTATTTCAAAAACACTTTTTTTCGTATAAAATATTTGCGATCACCACCGCCGAAACGTCCCCTCGCCGAACCAGCATCGCCGAAACGGCGTTGCCGACCTGTCCTAGACCTTGCCTTGTTAAGGTCAAACAATCAATGTTCCATATTTGTTGCAGTTGCTTATGTTCTATACCACGCAACCGACGCAGCACTTTAGCTCTTACATACCACGCGGCCCACAACAACAAGTGTTGCCCGACGCAACGGAAACTGCTGAACGGCTTACAATTAGGCCGAGACCCACAGTTTGCTGACCAATGGCGTACAGTATTGTTGGTGTCAAGCAGGGTCTCCAAACTATACTGCCCACTTCATCCGGCCCGCGAAGTCATTTTGTCAATAATGAAAAAATGACATATTTACGAAAAATTTGTTGATTTGTTAGAATGTGGCATATCCCGAAACAACCACATCACGTGAAAAGTCCGGCCCTCCAACTGTTGCGTAATAGCTATGTGGCTATCTGACCTCTGACCAGGAGCGTAACGAGGGGGCAAGGGGGCGCAATTCCCCGGGCGCCGAGTCACTATGGGGGCGCCAAATCACTGCGGGGGGCGCCGAATGGCTGCGGGAGGCGCCGAAAAGTCCCAACAATGCCACAAGTGCTTTCTTCAATGCAGTACATTTGCTTTCGAAAGACCTCGGTTTCGAATATGGGAGCCCCAAACTTGCTTCTTGCCCCGGGCGCCATCTAACCTCGCTACGCCCCTGCCTCTGACAAAAAAGTTTGGAGACCCCTGATGTAAAGTGTTGAGATTTCATTGGACAACTCTGATGTATGATACACCGGATATAACAGCAGCGGGCTACGAATACGATTTTACATAGGCCTAAATGTGTACCTTGGGAACCGGCTATTCTATTCTTGTATAGTGAAAGAATGCAACACATGTCTGCAACAGTGGCGTAACTGACGGGGGTTCAAGGGTGCGAACTCCCCCCGGTAAGCTAAATGTAAAAACCTAACCCTCATTTAGCTTATATTTCGGTATTCAGTATTCTTCTGGTTTTCGCAGTAGGTTGTTTTTTGTGTTTTTCGGAAGTTTTTAGGACTGTTCTCCGGTGATTTCGGGTTTTAGTGAAGAAATCTATATCCGGATACAATATAATTTCTCAACTTTTTTCTGAGTGTTTGCAAGTGGGCCCCCTACGGTGGCCAGTGAGCCTACTTCAGCTACATGTCCCACCGTGACTGAAACTTAGTTACGCCACTGGTCTACAACTTAATTTTCTTGAATACTTTATTACTAGAGTATATTACAAATGCTTACAATCAACGTGGATTGAGCCACGTTACCTACAACTGCCAAGCAAATGCTGACAACGAAGCTCTCCACAATGCATTTCACAATTGTTAGCTTAGATAACAGAAAACTGTGGGTCGTGGGAAGATCAATTTCTTTGTCGTATTAGATAAATATGAATGTTGAAAGCGGAAATGTGTGAAATCAGTTCTTGTTAATTCAGTTCTGGTGTGTCTATATGCTCTAGCAAAGTACCTCAGTCAGATTTGGGGACCCTTTCTACTAGGGCCCCATCAGTCGGGGGGTACAGGGGTTATTCCTCCGGCTCTAGATAGAAATTCCACTATTGCCGCATGCGTAGATGTCCAGAGAAGTGATTTATTTTTGGTCCGAAATAAAAGTGGTAAATAACAACCAAAGCAAGCCAAGCAGTTTGAAAAAAATTGCCATGCATTTTAGCAATCCAGTCTAATAATTAAAATTTATGGTTTTGGTGAAAAGAATATAAATTTATTTGCTTTTCTGCATCATTTCAATAAGTAAAAGTTCATCAAACCACAGCATTGGAAAAGCTGTAAAGCATTATCTGTTAAATACAATTTTAACAAGATCGCATGATTGTAGAAGCAACTTTGTTTCCCTGTTATGAAATATTATTTGGTGTTTGACAACAACAGGTAATAATTTCATAAAGTAGATAAGGTGTACAGAACTGATCAATAGTCATGTTGGAATATACAGTAACAACATTTTTATTCTTTCTGAACATCGGAGCTTTCTTGGTTTGGTGGAGCAAGCGAACGAGGTTTGTTATGAATGCGTAATCAATCTTGAATTCTACTTGAAACTGAAGATAATTTTTATTTGTTACACTCACAGTTGCGTTAATAGAAAGATTCTTATTTAAAGTTTTGGTTTATAACTTGTGAGTCACTGAGTTCGAGCTGTGGTAGTACGAAATCGTGTAAACACCGACAAGCTAGCACACTTGGACAACTAGATAATTCTAGTTTTCTAATTCGATGAATTTGAGCGAAATAACGGCAATTCTAATCTAATTTGCCGAAAACGTCAATGCTTTAAATTTAGTTCTAATCTAATTTCCGGTTTTGCCAAAAATGCTAATTTGTCCAACGACGTTTCATAAACATGAAACAAGAATGAACCCTTATGCAAAGAAAAGGCAACAAAATGGTCGCAAGTGCCATGCCACTATCCTATCACTTGAGCAGCGAAGGCGGTCGAAACTCGATCAATTTCTTTTTTCATTCACAGCTGCAGTACAAATTATGTGGCCTTATCAATAATAAGGTCGTGTGAATGGATAGGCAATGTGACGTAATAATAACAATTATTGTTTTATTAATTATTATTATATTTATTACGTCACATTGCCTATCCATTAAACTTAGAAGTCACAGTAGTAGCCGCCAATCTTGCGGTATGAATCTTTGCTGTTCTCATGCTTATCAGAATGAATCCGAATGTGGGCGTGTATTTAACTTGGATTAAACTTGCTTCATGATTTGAGTAAATGTCATTCTAATTCGAATTTTAGTTCAATTTCTGGATTTCGTTAATCCACTAATTGCAATTCTAATCTAATTTGTGACAGCTGACTTAGCTCTAATTTTAATTCTAATTTTGAAGAGCTAAAAAAATTCAAGTTGTCCAAGTCTGCAAGCTAAACGATTGTTTATTTACTCACGTTATTAGCTCATACACAACGTCAATATGACACAAGTTGGAAGAACACAAGGGTGTAGAACAGATCCTAAGCCACGGGGGGGGCTTTCGCGGGAAGTTTTCCCAAAGTTTTTGTACCCCCCAAATTTTGTTTTGCCCAAACAAATTTTTTTAGACATATAATAAAATCAAAAGGATTGCCTCCTAAAAATGTATATCCCCCCAAACCTTAAAACCTGGCTACGTGCCTGGTACATAAATGCAAATACACAAGTTATCACAGGGTAAGTGTTAGTTGGTACACGCAATCGATACTGATGAGGAGCGAACATTGAAAAAAACACTAGCAAGTACTGCATTAGGTCATCTTCATATAAAAGCGTAGATAGTCAGAGAAAAATAGAGATTTGTAAAATGCTTATCACAATTCAAGTGTTTGCATAAAAAGAGTTGGAGGAAGATGTGCATCTTTGAACAAACGCATGATCAGTATTTTTTTAATCAAGGTATCAAATGTCCTGACGAAATAGGTAACTTGATGAGGGCGAAGACTAACATTTCTGGAAATGCAATACAAACTTCGATAGGTACTCTTGTAGGCAAAGCGAAGGCGTTTACAGAAGACATTTTGTACTGGTACCACAATGGAAAGGCAGACACTGGCATGAAACAGGCACGAAACAAAGTGTTTTTAACTGCAGTAGAGCACTGAGCAACAGTGCCTCTTAGTTTGTTTGATATATAAAGCTCCTTGTGAGAAATTGCTTGACAAAGATGACTTCTACAAATTAAAACATCGAGTTTGAACTTTTAAAATATTATTGTAATGTCACAACAAATGCCAAAACAGGTAGTAATGCTGCGTTTGTGAATACTGTCCATGACCATCCTAAAAATGCTTTAGAGAACCACAAAAATAAATCTCCGTTCGCAAAACCGTAATGTCACGTTTCAAACATACTTCTACATGAAGAATAGCTATTGACTCGTTTCAAGTATAACCTTATGTACGCTCTGTGGCAAACCAGTGCTTTCGCGTAAACAATAATACTTGATTAAACGTAGTTCATCAAAATACTGTACTTAATCGAAAAATGCAAAAATGAAAAGCTTTCCTGGACGCTGTCAATTTAGCTGCGTTCTTAAAAGATTACAAATAGCCAATTCGGTTATATTCCTATCCGTTCAGACGACTACAAAAAGAAAAAAATCGAAAGTGAGTTTGATGTCAACAGAAGAACAAGGAATGTAGTGTCCTGCCTAAGGGTGGAGTAGTAGTAGGAGCAGTGGCGTAGCTAAGGGGGGGCGGTCCGCCCCTGGCGGCACTTTTATGGGGGCGGCACTATGGGCTATTCTGTAGGCTATAAACCTGCAAAGGCTGCATTGATATAAAAGTGGTTTTTAAAGTCGGGACACAACTCGCAGTTGAAGGACGTTTTTGATTTTGAGTAATCTAACCTATGGCATGTGTATTTGAGCGATTGTTATCTTAACCAAACAATAAATAATCGTGTATCAAGGATCAGGGTTGCCAGGTTGGCCTTTTTTAGGCCAAATTTCAAAAATTTGGCCTCGTTTGAAGTTGGTTGGCCTTAAAAATTTTAGTTGGCCTTCTGGCTTTCTTTGGCCTAATATCAAGTCGGTTGGCCTTAAAAAGTTCGTTTGGCCTTTTTTCGCTGAAATAGGTTCCTATGAAGGAAAATATTACTATTCTATTTTTTTCGGCAACACAATTGGAAAATTT
>Ga0210059_1006117_pt1 | contig 19326 bp, 12 predicted proteins | sample Ectturendosymbi2_FD_188042 | JGI IMG/M metagenome (GOLD analysis project Ga0210059, IMG submission 188042) | Ecteinascidia turbinata endosymbiont from Florida, USA - Sample 2 (SPAdes) (version 2) | ecosystem: Host-associated > Tunicates > Ascidians > Unclassified | place: Key West, Florida... | reverse complement strand
AGAAACGCTAGAAAGTCGATCAAAGGCTCAAAAGACTCGGACTCGAGCCTAGTTTCCAATGAAAACTTCAGCGAAACACTTTGGCCTAGCGGTTGGGCCCTAGGCCAGGTAACATGATCCCAAATGACCCTAAAACTACTTCACTTATGACGTCATTCACAAAAAATCTGCACCCCCCAACTAAAAAATTTTTTTTCGAGTGCAATCTACTAGGCTGGCCGATCCGTTTGAGCCCTTGAACAGCTCTCTAGCGCAATCGGCAGAGGAGTTAGGGCGTTGGTAAGGCAACGAAAACTGCTGTTTTTTGGCCGAAATCCAAGTACGAATATACCGTAGGCCGGCTCTCAACGTGTTAACCACAAATGGGATTGCGCAAAGAATAACACCAATATATATGTGGCGCGAACAAAAATAAAAGAGTGATTGCAGCGTTGAGTCTCTGCCAATATGAACTTGTGCATGATTGAACATAATGACTAGCGTGTGCAGAGAATGATCTTGGCATGTAATCTCTGATGATACTAGCATGTGAACGATTGAATGTAACGACTAGCGTATGCCGCGAGTGATTGTGGCGCATGATCTCTATTGCTACTTGCTGCCACAGTGTGAAGCTTTGTGCACATGCTGCTTGGGCTTTCCGATCGCAACAAAATGGTGCTGTGACCAGGATTCGAACCTGGGTTGTCACGATCACAATATCAAGTCAGAATTGCCTTAACACTTTCACCGCCAGTATAGATCAAGCAGTTTGTGCAAAAACAAGCAGATCGCACCTTGCTTTGCACGAGCATAACTCTAGCGTCGAAAGTGGCAGAGATCTGTTCAAAGACTGAAAAGACTCGGCAAGTCTTGTAGTTTGCACTCGAAAAAAAATTTTTGGTTAGGGGTTCTGGATTTTTTGTGAGTGACGTCATAAGTGGAAGACTTTTAGGCCATCTTGGCCCACTGCACATAGACGTAGGCCCAAGCTGTTATAGGTAGTATTTCGCTGAAGTTTTGATTGGAAACTAGGCTACAATCCAAGTCTTTTGATACTTTGGATGACCTGCTTAGGTTTCGGGTTCAAAAGTTATGATCAAAGGTAATAAAAATAGTTGATTAATCCTTGGATTATATAATTAATTAATTTGTTTATTTTTGAGCAGTCGACAGAGGAGCTATGGCGTTGGTAAGGCAACTGAAAACTGCTGGTTTTAGGCCGAAATCCAGGTACGAATATATCGTACACTGGCTCTCAAGGTGTTAACATTGGAAGAATTTAAGTCTTCAGGAGACATTATTCAGAAAGGCGTATTTTCTTGCATAACATATAGTTCAGTATAGATTATTAGTGAGATGTTTGTTTATGAAAGTAACATTGTAACATGCTTGGAAAGTATAGTAATATTGACGAGAAGGCTCATATTCTTGCCTGGAGTCAAAAAAAGGTACCAATAAAAATAATATGTAAACCTAAGAGAAGAGCAAGATCAACCATTATTAAGCTTTTGTCTTCGACCAAAGGACTACCAAGCAATGCAGCTCCAAAGCATAAATTTAGGAGAAGAAAGGCTGCACATGCCACAGACACCTTTTTGCGGAGAGAAATCAAGAAGAAACTTCACCTATCAGCACTGGATCTGAAAACTTTGCATCCAGAGCTGCTTAAAAACGTTTCATTCTGAACAATGCAGGACCATCTCCAGTAGGACTCAGGTTTTCCTTGCAGTAAAGCTGCTAAGAAAGCACTCCTAACTGAAAGTATGAAGAAGTAGCAAATTGCGATTGTTAACCAACATGTCCATTGGACACCTGAGCACTCAAAGAATGTTTTATATTTTCTGATGGAAATATCAAGTATTTTGGATGGGTTCCTCCATCATCCTCAGCCCATCATCATCTGATCGATTTGATCCCAGGTTCAAAGTTCCAACTGTTAAACACCCAGAGTCAGTCATGGTTTGATGAGCTATTTCTGTTGAAATGGTTACATCTAGGGAAGGCTTTTACTTCCTGCCCAAAAAACAAAAAATGAATGGCAAAATTTGAATAAAAGGTACTGGAGGAACATATGTTGGACTTGTTTTGTGCTCATGGCTGTGAATGTTTATGCAGGATAATGCTTCCTGCCATGAGTTTAAAAAAGTGAAAAATTATCTCTAACAAAAGCAGATTAAAATGCTTGAGTGGCCTAGCAACTGTCCAGATGTGATCTGAATGGAAAATTTCTGGCAGAAAATTAAATATTTTATGAAACAAAAGAAAACCCCAAATATGGACACCCTCAAACATCAGTTGAAAAAAGTTTGGTGCCAGGAGGTTTGCTTGGATTATTTCAGAAGTTTAGTGTTTCCATGCTTAAATGCTTGTAATTGGTCATAAAAAATAAGGGCAACATGACAAAATATTAATGTGTGTGTTTTTGTTAAATAAAAGTTGTTATTTAAGACCAAACATTTGTTTTTGAAGGTAAAATGAAGCAGGTTATAAGTAATTTTGCACCAGTTGTAGTTGATTTTTGACTAACAAGTTTTGATATAAACAGCATAAATTTTAGACTAATGGTATGGCACATGAATGTGAATCATGAGTTGAGTTGATTTTATTGGTGCAAGCATTAACTAGTTTCGTACAAATTATGGTAAAAGTCCTGGGTCACCAAAATAACCTGTTAACTTTAAGTTTTCTCATTGAGTAACTGTTGACATTAGGTAATTTTCATATCATACAAAGTGGAAATAAAGTTTTATAGCAAAAAAAAAAACAACAAAAATATGTGATAGCAACTGAAGCCATTGTTCAATGTATGCAGAATGAAATCAATTGTGGATAGCTCCTTTCCTATTAAGCAGGATCAATCAAGCCATATATTTTGTAACCAAGGTGTTTCAAGCAAGTTTTTACTTTATTGGTAAGCCAATCTTCCAGAACTTCCACTCTGAGTTGCACCTGCTAATGCATTAGAACAGGGATCAACAAACTATGGCCCGCAATCCGTATGTGGCTCGTTTTACTGGTTTTTCTGACCTACTTGCAAGCCAAACTAAACTAGACACATATGTACTCATTAAATTTCCATAATACATTATGCCTACTGTTTGTCCTATTTTGTTGCCTGCAGGTTGTTCGAGTTACTTTGCAAGAAGTAGTTGTGTGAGTAGTTTGAGCTAGGAGTTATTGACAGTCAAAAGCGCATGTTTGCCAGAATTACATAATATGTATCTAACACAAGCAAAGTAGAGCAGTGGGATAAGGCCAGATTTGCACAATGAGGGCAAATCATTAAATGATCTCAATAATATTTCTTCAGATGCATTTAGACTGTTTCAATAGGTTTTCTTTCAACTGTATCCAGCTTTCTGAAACGCACATGCACATGGTTTCATACAGGGTTGATAAAAATAATGATTTAAAAAAAATCAGATCTTTTGATTTAAATCAGTTTTTTTTGGTTTTATTATGTAGGGGTGGTCACCTAACCTTTGTAAGTTATAAAGACTTTTTTCAATATCATGTGTTTGTTAGCTTGAAGTACATCAACTAAAAACATATAAACTTTCATTCAATCTGTATTTTTGCTTGTGCAATATCCCTTAACGCTTTAATGACTGCAATTGGCCGGTGTTTTTTTTGGCCATAAATCGCCAGCTGCTAGAGCTAGAGAGCTGTTCAAACTCTTTACGGATTCAGCAAGTGTTCTAGTTGAAATAAAAAAAAAAAACGTTTTTCGTTTTCGGTGGGGGTTTTCTGGAGGTGACGTCACCATAGGGGCATGTTTTGGAAATTTTGGTCATCTTTGGCCGGCCCTGGGCCCCAACCCATTGACCTATTCTATTGGCTCAAAGTTTTGTTGAAAACTAGGTCAAAATCTGCGTCTATAGATCCCCTGATTGACTTGCTAGTATATCTGTAGCCAAAATTATGGGTCAAAAACCCAGTTTTTGGCCTAATTCAAAACTTTTCAGAAAAGGTATAATTTGCCCTTTCAGGGCAAACTTCGGCGAGCCATAACTCGGCAGCAGATTGAGCTAGAGAGCTGTTCAAACCCTGTAATGACTAGTGGCGTCGTGTAGTTTAGATTCAAAAATAGTTTTTTAAATTTGGTTGGGGGGTTGTGGGCCAATGGGATCATGACAAGGGCATGTTTTTTGGTTAATTATATGACGTCATCATCTGATCCCACGTGCCAATATTTTGGCTTGCAGTATTTTAGGATTCTAGGCGAGAATACGCGTTTTTATAGCCCTTGATTGAGTTTCTAGCGTTTCTGGTTCAAAAGTCAGGCCAAAAAAACAGCTAATTGGTAAGTGGCTTTTCTCAATACTTTTGGGGATTTCCCTAATTTATTTTGATGTTTTTTGGCCCTAATCTTAGAACCAGGAATGCTGAAAACCCATTCGGACCCTTCAAAATCCCGAAATGTAACCAAAAAACAGCTAAACTAAAAAAATTAATGTCATTTAAATGGCTCCTGTGGGTCTTAAAGGGAGGTCGGGCAAAAATGCTGACATCAGCAAAAAATGACATAAACACCCTGTCATCATATAAGCATTAAAAAGAAACAGACATCCTAAACTGAAAAGATTTTTTTTATTGCAAACTACATACCTTCACGAGTCTTAAGAGGGTTTGAACAGCTCTCTAGCTCAATCTGACGGCGAGTTATTGCCTGGGGAGAAATGCCCCTCAGAGTGGCTTTTGAGGGAGCAAAATTTTAGTCAATTTTTTGCTTATGAGCCATAATTTTCGCTTCCGATATGCTAGGAAGTAAATCAAGGGCTCTATAGACGCGGATTTTGACCTAGTTTTCAACTAAATTTTGAGTCCAAAAAATGGCCCATTGGAACAGCGCCCAGGGCCAGGCAAATATGGTTAAAACAAATAAAAAACTCACCTACTTGTGACATTCCCCCGGAAAACCTCAAACCCAAAACGAAAAATTTTTTTTTATGTCAACTAGCAGACTTGCTGAATCCGCATAGGGTTTGAACAGCTCTCTAGCTCTAGCAGCTGGCGATTTGTGGCCAAAAAAGGGCGTGCCAATGTGTTGGCGAACGCGGTCGTCAAAGGGTTAATGCAAATTAGTTCATAGCACTAGTATGGGCATTACAAAAACTCTTTATTGAAAAAAAATCAAGCAAAATAATTTTTTTTTAATTGCAAACTCGAAGACTTGCTGACCCTTTTGAGGGTTTGAACAGCTCTCTAGCGCTATCGGCGTAGGAGCTATGCAGTTGGTAAGGCAACCGAAAACTGTTTGTTTACACTTTGGGGTCCTGCTGCTTTCGGGGATTTTCGGAAAAAAACGCCTAAATGCATGTGACTTTGTGCGGGAATATCTCTGCTTCTGTACGGGTTACGGACGTGGTTGAAGTATCAAAAGACGCGGCAAGTCTTCTAGTCTGCACTCGAAAAAATTTTTTTTGATTGGGGAGTGCCGTTTTTTTATGAGTGACGTCATAAGTGGAGGACTTTTAGGTCACCTTGGCCCACTTTGCCTGGCCCTGGGCGCCAACCGTTAGGTGGTAGTATTTTGCTGAAGTTTTTGTGGGAAACTAGGCTACAATCCGAGTCTTTCGATAGTTTGGATGACCTGCTGGGGTTTCAGGTTCAAAAGTTATGATCTAAACTTGCAAAAATTTTTGACTAATTAGATAATTAATTTGTTTGTTTATCTTAGATCATAACTTTTGAACCAGAAACGCTAAAAAGCTGATGAAAACCTTAAAAGACTCGGACTCAAACCTAGTTTCTAATGAAAACTTCAGCAAAATACTTTGGCCTAGCGGTTGGGCCTTAGGCCAGACAACATGAGCCAAAATGACCCCAAACCTACTTCACTTATGACGTCATTCACAAAAAATCTGCACCCCCCAACTTTGGATCTTTGATCGACTTTCTAGCGTTTCTGGTTCAAAAGTTATGATCTTAAATAACAAACTAATTAATTATCTAATTAACTAATTAGTCAAAAATGTTTAAAAACTTAGATCATAACTTTTGAAACCAAAACCCCAGCAGGTCACTCAAAGTAACAAAAGACTTGGATTGTAGCCTAGTCTCCAACAAAAACTTCAGGAAATACTACCACCTAACGGTTGGCACCCAGGGCCAGGTGAAGCTGGCCAAGGTGGCCTAAAAGTCCTCCACTAATGATGTCACTCACAAAAAACCTGCACCCCCCCAACAAAAAGTTTTTTTTCGAGTGCAGACTAGAAGAATTGCTGCGTCTTTCAACACTTCGATCAGGTACGTAACCTGTACAGGAGCGGAGATATTCCTGCGCAAAGCCACGTGTGATCCAGCCGTTTTTTTGCGAACCACTTGAATTTACCCCGATGTCAAAGTGTTAATGGATATATACTATTATACAAACATATAATTTTTTTGCCTGAAGTTAGAAAATAAGCACGGGTAACCAAGATGCAGTAGAATCTCCATAACACCAGCCCTTACATAAAAACATCATTACATAAAAATGACCTTGCACTAATTTCAGTTATAGGTATTTAAAATTGCGTCAAGCTTGAATGCACATGAAAAACATGTTTCCTTATAACAATGATTAACCAGGGTTCAAAGGTCACCAGTGAAAAACTTCCTGTGTTGTTTTGTTCAGCATGGAGCCTTCCACCTAACTACAAAATATTCAGAGATAAAGGAGTGACACTCAGGACAGTTGAAGTTCCAAAAGCAAAACTCCAAGAACTTTTTTTTCCGATTCTCTTGAAAAACATCAAATCTTCAAATGCTCATAATTTCTGAAATACAGGTCCGATTTCAAACATTCCAACTTAGCTGAGCTCAGAAGCCTGAGATCTCTCCCCTTACAAAATTTCGTAAATTTTGGTGAGGCTCAGATGAAAAAGCCCCATTTTGCTGGATCACCTGACATGGAATGACCCTTTAATTAAGATTTTGAATACCATGCTGGTACATAAAAATTAGTACATTCTTTTTTTAACACACATTTTCAAGATGAATCCATAAATTTTGTTTTACTACTTTAATTAATGAAGGATGTTACGAAAACAGTTCTTGTTATTTCAATATATTTTGCTGTATAGATATAAATTGAACTTTTTTTTTAAGTAAGCGGTCCAGCTGTTTTGTACCATTCAATGACACACTTTGATCACCAGGTAGCAAGGCACAAGTTTGAAGAGAACTTTGCCGTAAATAGTTCTTAATGAGAAATTGTAGTGTATTAAAAACTGAATCAGAATCTAAAAGACTAGCACCGACATGTGCACAAGAACTGTGCATAATATTTTTTGTAATTAGTTCCTGAACTTTTTGAAGCCATTCTGAAGTCCAGTTTCTGTATTTTACTCAGAAAATGGTACGTAACAAAAAGTTCTTGATTGCAGTTTCTTTTCCTTTGTAGGTAAGACTTCCAGCAATTTATGCCAAAAGTTCTCGAAAGGTTGCTACGATAGATCATGGACCAACAAAGAAAATATTTGAATTACGTCGCTATACGGTAAAACCTAATGCCATGGCACACTTTTATCAATGCTTTGAAGAATACTGCAGCTTAAGAACTGAGGAATCTAAGCTAGTTGGATATTGGGCAAATGAAATTGGATCAAAAATCAACCAATATGTTCATCTATGGGAATATGGTAAGTTGTTTTCTTACTTACTTTTTGCTAGGGTAACCATTGTGAGAGTATCATTTTTTAGCTGCCTTTAGTTTGGTGTTCTAGAAACTATGTATTTTGATTAATGGTAGAGGTTGTCTAATCTAACTGTGCAGGCCTGCTGTGCTCTACCACATACGGAAGCCTGAACCCTGTAAAAATGCTGTAACTGATGTATAAACAAATTTATGATAAAAGCATGCAAGTGTTGTATTGGCCCAACTGTGAAAGATGGTGTGTTTGTAATATTGTTTAAAACCATGTTAAGACAACTCTACCAATCACAAACATCAAACACTTTGCTTACCAACAAACTTGTGGTTATTTGAAAACATTAATTTGGTTGCTTCATCTGCATTGCACATTCCAATCTAACAAATTGAAACCAGATCCCACTTCCATAAACAAAAGTTGATCACAAAGTTATAATAAGTTCATACTTCAGCTGAAGAAACAAGAATTACACGCTTAGCTTCTAAAGAAAACGCTTCAAGTCAAAGCACTGTGTTGAAGAAAAAACATTTTAGAACTATTTGGTGAAAACCTCCACTAAGCACATTTTTTAATTCCACCTGCACCAGGCAATGTGCCCACATGAAGCAATAGGTATTAAATGGATGTTCATGTGTCTTGAGTGTTTTTATATAATAGGTATCTCTTAATACTTGTTGATTAGTCAGTTTCATCAGTTTGGAATAAAAAATTACACCCAGACAGCCTATGCCCAAGCACAAGTATATAATGAAATAAACCATGTGTAACTGGTGAAATCAGGCTGTGAATAACATATGTGACTGTAGATGTACTCAATAACACACTTGCACCGAGCCAATATGCATAAAGCAAAGTATTGTACAAATTGTTATCACACCATCAAAGCTTGTAATTCTGTTATTCACAGAAAGAGATAGTATTCTGGTTTGCAAATACTGCAATACAGTCCATGAGGCCTTTCTCAATTGCAGAATATGTTGCAAAAGCCTGACTTCGGGTATAATTAATTGTTGTTCCAGATTTTTTTTCCAGACTACTGTACAATGACATAGACTTTTGTGGCCCGCGGCCCGCCGAGAATTTATGTTGATCACTTCAGCCCTTTGAACTTTCTGAGTTGTGCAGACCTGGTATACACAATCACAAGACATTTTAACCTCAATAAAATGGGCAAGCTTCATTGAGAAGAGCCACTAGGTAGTGTAAAACACCTTGAAAATGTAGAATTTGAATAATATACCAGGACGGAGGATGCATAGTTTATGCAATAAATTTCTTATTTTTCAAAAGTTGCTGATTGAATCACCTTTGTGAATTCTAATTACTCGTATTAACTTTGCAAACAATCTATCTGATTCTGATCTTGCCCACTGTTGAATTTTGAAATCTACTGTGGCTCCAGAGTCTAAAAGCTTGCCCAAGCCTGTGTTAAAATCTCCTTAACTGCACAGTTATGTTTCCTGAAAATGTTGGCAAGGTAATGAAAATGTTTAACTTAATGTGTATTTTAAAAGTGTGTTGGTTAAAGCTTGTTATTTATATCTTCATCATCATTCTTCCTGACAGTGTTTTGAAACATTAGACTCTAACTCAAATCATGTTTTTGTAACAGTGTGAAAAAGGAAATTATGCTGTTGTTTTTTATGATTTATACAAGATTTCCTTTTTTTTGCTGGAAGTTACTTTCATCACTGCAGCACTAAGAGGTGTGCCAGAAAAAAAACAGTTGCTGCTTTTTTATGTTTTGTCAGTCTTTCCATCATACGTAGCATATTTACAATTTCATTAAAGCAAATGTTTTTTGTTTTAAAGCAGTTCAAGATATTGTTGTAATTGCTCACAACATGGGAAGTCAGGTCTAATGTTGCTACTTCTATCTGATTTTTATGGTTACTAGAAAAGGTCATAGTATTAATTAATCAATCAATTACTTTTTCATTGTAATACTTTTTTTAAGTGGTATTTTGATCATAGTAACGTCGGGGATTTTGGAGCACAAAAGAAATGAACCGATCTTAAGCACATAAAAATGGTTGACTATGCCAATCTTCAGGGCCATTGATTCTTTGCTACCAAAAAAAAACACTGCAGTTGGATTATACTTCAGTAAAGTCAAGTCATGTTGGTGCTGCAAGTAGGCAGCAGATAACACATTTGACTGACTTTAGGTGCCATTGTCAAAAACGTTTTTTTAAACACCTGAGTTTTACAAAATTTAATGTGTATCAAATATCCTTTCATTGTACAGTTCTCTAGTCTCTCAGGTACATAGTTGTAATGCTGTGTGATTGCATGCCAAAATTGTGTTTGAGTAGTTCACTAAATGAATGGCTCTATGCAATACGCATCATTCATACTTATCAGCTGCTTCTCAGATACATAAATGTAACTTGTTCAAAATGCCTTGTTGAGCTGCAATGCAAAACTAATACCATTTTAGAAATTCTTAAATAATGCTTCATGGTGGCTTAGTGCCTTAGATACATAAGATTGAAACCCATAGTTTCTCACAATAATTTAATGAAAACTATGCTTGTTAGAGTTACTAATAATTTTCCACTTGCACTGGTATATTGTATACAGTGCTATTTATAGAAATACTAACTAAAGGTAATGTCCGATGTGTGCAGAATTTCTACCATTGCAGTTTGCTTCCTGAACCTGTAAATATTGCGGCCAACAAATGATGCAATGCTTTTTTTAATTTTGTAAAACAAATACAAGTGCTTGGTTGCAATCCTATGTCGATGCACAGCTATGTTATGTTTGCGCACAACCAACTGCACATTGCCATAAATCTTTAAAAAAAAAACGAATTATCTTTAGAATCAATTTGAATGCTTCTAATGGTGATGCGTTTTTAGTGGTATTGATTTATTCGATGCATGTAATGTTGCGCTTATTTTAACAAGAGAACTTGGAGCAGCGAGCAAAAGTGAGAGCGACCCTGGCAAAGAAGGAAAGTTGGCAGACGAATGTAATTTCGAATATTGTTTCTGACTGGGATGTTCAAGAAAACTCCCTCCTTTACATGCCTCAATGGTATGATTCTGTCAAGGAAACTACCAAAAAGAACGGTTAGTTTTGATCTGTTTTGCCTGAGTTGCTTGCCATTGTTTGGGTCCGATTTTGAAGCACGTTTTGAAAATCAACAGGCTGATTTATATTGAGTAGGAAGTAGTTGCACCTACTTCTGATGTAATGAGTGCCCACCAGCGTGAAAGCCAATACTTTTTAAATTAAATTACATAGCATTTGTGTGGAATGGTAGCGTTGCGCGCTATTTTTTGAGCTTTTCGTATCGGTCAACCTTGACCTGGAGAAAGTGTAACACTGTCCAGCGCGCCCGTCACGAAATCTTTCGATTTGCAAAATTTTCACGTAGCATGTCGAGGATTGTTGCGTCCACTGCGGTTTTCGTTTGTCGGTCACCGAGCAAATAAGCAACATCATAAACCTATGGAGACTAGTTACTTGAACAAAGGTATGTGCAAGTGTAAATCATTGCGAAACAGGGTTGAGAAAAACCCGGGTCAATTAAAAAAACAACCCACCTGTTTTTTTTGAAAAAAACGTTTTTTTGGGTTTATTAAAAGGAAACAAGCTTTTGTTCTTTTTTAAGGAAAACGGAAAAATCCCACTCTGAATTGTTTTTATTGCATCGTGCGATATCACCATTTTCAGAACTACACAATAACTTGTTATACCTACTTTGGCAATCAAAATTGAGGGTAAAGAAATGTACCCCGCCTTTGTTTTCGCAAAGTGTTATTGGCCAGTTCACTCCTAACTGGGAAAGGGCTTGGCAAGCACGCACACAGCAATAAGAAAAAAAAACGTTCCCACGCAAACTCTGCAGTCTCATGTCAAGTTTATGCACATGTCCTGCTGGTTCAGCATCTATAGAGCGTATTTTTCAACGTATGATTTGGTGTGGTCCAAAATCAGAAAAAGTTTCGATGCCTAGAAGGCAGAAAAATTGGTTAAAATATACCGATTGTGCAGAGCTGAAGAAGATATCCATCTAACTGTTCGATTTATTCTCTATTTTTCAAGTCCTTCGAATTTCGTTGCTGTTCGTTTTGTTTGATTGAAAAAAAATACAGATAACTGTACAAGTGTCCTGCTTATTTTGTTTTTTACTTATTAGCAGATTTTTCAAAGGAAAAGTAAAGAGTGGGTTTTATTGTTTTTTTTAAGTGGGCTTTAAAAAAAACCCGGGCGTTTTTTTTGGGTCAGGTTTTTTTTGCAACAACCCTGTTGCGAAGTGAGAAAAGCAGAGATCAGTCGACTGAAGCTCGCAATGCAAACCTAGAGCTCATAATTGCGTTCACGGCCATATTTGCATTTTCTTTGTCTTTTTGTATTTCCTTGCCTGAAACGGTTTCATGTTTTTCTGTTGCCAGGTGTTTTCGAACTAGTGACGTACAAGATGGTAATAGGTGGACCCGTTGTATGGGGCAAGCAGTTCAGAGCATCCGTGGAAGCGAGATCGAGACTCAGCTGTGCGGATCTGATCGGTGTCTGGTACACTGAAGTGGGCGAACAAAACACAGGTCTGTTGGTGTGAGTGACGTTTCACTCTTGTGTGCTTTGCGTGCAGCGCGCTGTCCAGTATAGGTTTGATGTGCTTTGCAGTTACGAAACAAAAGGTTTCACATGGCACTGGTTTCTCGCCTGTAAGTCAAGCAATCTTAGGTGAAAATTTTTAAACATGCTACGAATGAGAGGACTTGACATAATCGCGATGAAACAAAAAAAAAAAACTCACCGAAGTTAAAAAAATAAATATTGTTGTTACGATTTGCAGGTCTTTACTGAAGTAAGGTTGGCAATGAGGCGATACACGTTAAGTTTGTTGTACACTCCTAATTTTATTTCCTGACAGCTGACTAACTGTTTTCACGGGATCAGGTACATTTGTTGGATTTAACCACAAACTTTGCACTGGTTGTGTTAGAGACTCGTGCGATCAGCTTGTCAAGCAGCGGTTTCACTGAGACTTGCGTATTGCATCAAGGGCGTACCGAGGTTAGATGGCGCCAGGGACAAGAAACAGGTTTGGCGCTCCCATGTTCGAACCTAAGGTCTTTGGGGAGTAAATGTATTGTATTGAAGGAAGTACTTACGGTATTGTTGGGACTTTTATCCGCCCCCATTGATTCGGCGCCCAGGGCATTATGCCCCTTTCTCGTTACGCCCCTGTGTTGCATGCAAGCTGGTGCAGTGTTTTGTGCGAGTGTACCGGCAATTTTTCGTTTGATTCATACGGAAATAAGGCAGTCCTTTGGTCCATTTAAGGTGCAACGGCCTCAGACCCGTGGCTAAGGGGGGCTTAGACCCCCAAACAAACTTCCAACCCCCCAAATTGAAATATGAAGCGCTATAAGTTAGTGGAATTTTTGTCAAATTTGAATGTCAAGCCCCCCCGCACAAACGTAAGGCCCCCCTATTGACGACTTTCTGACGACGGTTCTGAACGGCCTCAAACTCAATCCCGTCTTTAGATTATCATTGTCAACGCTCTTCTGACTGTCATTCACCCTGTTAACGATTGCCATCACGGATGACGCATGAACACATGCGGTTGCTTTCAACGCAGTGTACACTATCTGGCGCTACGACTCGTATCAGAAGCGCGACGAGTGCAAGGAGCTCGCACGGAACGACGCCGTGTTGACAAACAAAGGTGAGTCCTTGTCGTCGAAAGCGACGAGTGATGATACTATTGGTCGTGTTCGATGCCGCGCCACATCCGCTTACTTAATAGTTAATAGTGTGCGTCGTCGAACAGACTCCTGCTGTCAAGTGAAGCGTTTTTTTCCCGCTAATCTGCTTGTTTCGTGCGTTTGCCGCGCTTCATTTCAGTTTGTCATTAAACGCAGCGAACTTGTCGATTCTCAGCCCAGCACGCAGTAGTGGTGTGGAACTATGTGCTTTTTGGATTAATAATTAAGCGGCTGTTCGAGTATATTTGGAGTTTGCTGCTGCGAAGCAGCAAGTTCAGATTTCTACATTCTTCGCTTTCTGCCATCGTTCGCAGTATTATTTTCTGATCGTCACTTATCTCCTGCAGTGAGGGACGATCTGAAAAACGTTCTTTCGCACTCGACTTTGATCATGCTCCCGACAAGCTGGTCGCCACTGCAGTGAAGAAAATGCCAAGGTTTGCTTTTTCGAAGCGTCGCATTCGTAAAACGCGACAAGAATTTTGGGGAAGCGGATGTTCGCGACTAACTTCCGCCAGCTGGTGTCGGGGCCTCGTTGCTTTGCTCGTTACGACTAAAACGCCCCGAAATGTGCTTCTTGCCAGGATGGTGGCGATTGGCTCCCTGTGCAAGGACAGGTGTGAGAACGGTGGGCTTTTTGTATCAATAATTAAGCGATTGTTTGAGTAATTAAAGCGTAAGCCTAATCTTTACACCATCTTCAGGCTGGCATTTTTAAGGCAGCATAACTTTTTGGCCAATATACAATCTTTACCCCAGTTTTAAACATGTGTATGCGAATGTTCAAGCAACTTTAATCCTGTGTATTAATCATAAGGCAATAATCTACACGATACACTGCTCTTTTCCAAACGCGTTGGAATCTTGTGTCGTTTTTCTGAGCAACACCTTATGTTTGCAAAGCGAGTGACACAGAATGATTGGAAGTAAACGCACGTGTGCTTCACGTTGCTAGCAAATGCTAACCAGTTTGGTCGCAAAATGCGCTTATCGCGCCGTTGTTTCGTGGGTAGGTGAGCATGTTTGCAAGTGGTTACGGAACTATTCCGCCTATTCAGTTTTGTTGCAGTCTTTTTTAAGTTTTGTTTGTTGGATTGATTTAAATTTATTTCGACCAACATTGATGTCGATGAGGGGATTACATCGCCAACCACCCCTGTTCCACTCTTCTTCCTGTGTTCGGCCCAGGAGCAAATTATGCGTAAAAAGTCGGCGACGCTTTCAAGCACTGGTGAACGATTGTGTTAAATTTCGCGATCTTCAACTCGTTGTTGGAAGCTTTGCACAATGCCATTTTGTTCAAATACGTAATGTTATGCTTCAAAGAAGACTGTGTTAACTTTTTCCTCGTCGTCGGCTGTAACTTGCCTGCAACATATGACACCTGATCGGTCTTCGGAACCCTTTTCGATCTGTCATCAGAAAATAGTTTTTGAGCTGATATTTTGACCGAAAGCGTTTCGTGGTTTGCATAGCAAAGCCTATTAATGATGCAGCAAAGCCTGTGCGTATCGTAGTTTCTCGAATCTTCTCTGTAATTCCCTTTGATTTCAAACGTGCATCATGCATCAAAACGTGCGTTGATTTCAAACGTGCATCTTGCCACTGACGTTGATTACTTACTTTCAATTTCGCTGCGAATGAAATTCCTTTGCAGTCGCGATCTGAAGCGTGTCACTGTTTTGGTGCGGAAAGAATTCAGGATGTATTCGAGACAGATGGGTTCCGCTGCTGCAGTGCGTTCAGCAAAGCAACGATCGACCGATGTGCTGTGTTATATGGAAGAAAAGCCGCTGAACTCGTTCACAGATGCGAAACGATTTTGTATCACATTTGACTGTGCCAGGTTCAGTCGATGGTTGCAACGTTTCGTTCACTTGTGTTTTTTATTTTCGTTAAACGGAGGACCATTTTTTATTTTATTTGCGTGTTTTCTGGTTAGCACGAAAAGACAAAATTTTCAGTCGAAAAACCGCAAGTTCTAAAAAACAGTAACGCAGGAATGTTATGACAGCAAGCAAACAACCACAAATAGTGGACACAACATTACTGACAGTAAATAACATTTTGTAAAGGTAGGAAGTCATTCAAATGTACTGGCTCAAATCTACCGACCTGCAGCCTAAACATATGCCATGCGCACTGTGAAGCGGCATAATGTCTTGAAAACATAGTTGGACTTAACACCTCGCGGTTTCTCATCTTTGAGATGAGATATACTTAAATGCGCAAGTCTGGAATGTTGAGTTTCGCTGATCTAGCGAAAGTCGTGCGGTTATGTCAAAATTGCTTCTGGCAGCAAAAGGTCAAGATATTTTTAGCTAGACCGCTGCAACCGAAAAGACGCTGGGCATTTCTTGCCGTTGCTTCGTGAAACATTTCACTGGGTTTGGGTTGGACATTTCCTCGAAGGAGTATTTCGTTATGATTTTTTGTCTCGCCTCGTTACAATTCGTTGTAAGGTTCAGAAACAAACTAAAAAAACAAATTGCATGCAATCTGCAGAAGCATTTGTTTTGCATGGATAGGGCTAATCAAAATTTAACATTAGCCAGCTGAGACCTGTGCGAAGCGATGAAGTCGTAAACCATGTTGTGTCAGCTTTCAAACATTCAATATCTCGATACGTTAGGAAAAGTGCTGAAGCATCACGAACACGTTTGAAATTTGCGGTTTTTATTTTAAAACAGCAACGTGTTACAGTTCAAGAAAGTGGAACAACCAGTTGAAGTCTGAAAATAAAATACAAAAGTCAGCATTAAAACTGCTTATTGCAGGATTGTTAGTGCAAGCAGCAATCAGCAGCTGTATAGTACCCAGGTTTTTTCGGGTCCCTAGAATCAGAGAAAATCGGGTCCGCACCCGGGTACCGACTAACATTTTCCTTAAACCCTGATAGTACTACTGTATAACATTTGCCCTCAGTTCGTGAAGTTTTTGAGCACGCCAACGGGCGAAACAGTCGCGTTTTGGAAGGTCATCACCACTGGCGACGGGCCTGATAACGTGTTCTGTGACTGCTGGGAAGGTTTCGCTCGACGAAGTTTTTTATGAACTGACGCGTCGACCTGCCGTGATATCATGCGCGCAGCATTCGCGTTTGGCAGGCTACATTATCCTGATGAAGTGCCATAGTGAATGATCAGTGGGTGTGCTTGAATGCATTTGTAAATATACACAAAAGGTAAGATCTCTGACTCAAAAAATGTTAGTCTTGTTGCAAAATTTTCAGAACAAGCACCATTTCTCAACGGTTTGACTGGGATAGTCCAGTTTTGTTGTGTGGCGTCTGTTATTTAATTGTCTCTGATAAAGGACTTCTTTGGAACACAAAAACATTTTCTTTATCTCGTTATGAAAAGAAACTTTTCAGCAATCTTGCATAGAACAAATTTCGAGAAACCTATGGCACATCGAAGCGTGCTGCTGCGGATATTAAGCCCTACATCAGAGTAAAAAAATATTGAGCAAGTTCAGGTTTAAAACGCCAACCCAAACTTACGTTTTCCAAGAAAGAATTATTTTAAAAATTTTACGTCATAAACGTTTCGTACGGCTTTGAATAGATGCTGGCGGCGCACTGCTGGCCATTACATCTCAAGTCGGATTTTCCCGTTATTTGTGTAAGATGATTTCTGAAAAAACAACCACTCGTGCAGGTAAAAAAGGTTAAAGTGCCAGCGAATGCATTGCGGTTAGTAGTCGATTGCTGGAACTTAGACGCGGACAATCGCATCGTCTGAAGCTCAGCTCATCAGCGGTAGTGATAAGTGAGTTCCAGCGGTTCCAATCGTAGACTGTTTGCATCGTCAAGAAAGCGGAAATCCGCTCAGGTGTTCATACGCGGTGTTTTTTGCCGCTTTGTTTTTGATATGCAAACCTACGCACACGTTGAAAGCACTGATAAAAAGGGAACTCTTCCTGATGCCTTCCTCACAATCCAGATGCACTGGGCGCTATACTGCATCGGGAAAACGGGTATCCCCGGAAAGAAATTACCGCTTGAAAGTTGCCTGGTTCTCGGAACCACCAGCGGATTTCTACCTACACCGACGATAACGGCGTTGAATGCGCTAATCGTATAAGTTGCTTTAACAAAGATGCTATCGAGATTTTCAAAAGACGAAATCGCGGATTATTAAATTAATGGCTTGTTGAGAGAACGATGCCCATCATTCACAGTAAAGTACTTCGAGAAAGATTCGACGATACTGCGATGAAGAAGAAAAATAATGAAAGAAACATGCGCAGAAGAAGAAAAATTCAGAAAGGCGAGTTCATTCCGAGCTTGGTCCCGAATTCGAGTCTCGCGCGTTTCTGAGCCCGGTTCCACAATCGGATCTCTCTCCACTTCGCCGCCTCGTTGAATAAAACACAAGGAAGCGGCCACAGCAGAAGGACCAACCACACCGTCGTCTGAGCGAGAAGATTCAGCGTTTATCGGCATAGTACCAACAGGATTCGGTTCAGAATCAGGTAAAAAGTCAACGGGCCAACTTTAGAAACAAATCCTTTGAAAAACACCAATTTGCGGTAGGCACCGGCTAAGGATTTGTAAAAATCAGTTGACTGCGACACGCCTGGCGTTGTCTTGTCAAGCATTTTGTTTTCAAATGAAGGCATTCGTAAGTACTAGAGTCATTGCCGATCGGAGCGAAATCATTCAGCAACCATGCAAGCCACAACCAAAAATGCATCGCAGATTTCAATGGGGCAAGCAAACTGTGTCAAAGCACAAGGCAAACCGCGAAACAGTGAGTCAGTCTCAAGAAATTATGCAATTCATTTTTGAAAGAGGATTATTGCAGAAATTTCGCATGACACTGTTGTCCAACCTAAGAAGGTTAAGAACTCCACAGCGTCTTAAGAATAAGCTCACGTGACAGCAACACTAAGTTTGTTACAAGACATGGGTACTTCTTCCATCACACAAGGGATCAACCGCAGGCGTCCAAAAATCGCTACATTTCATAATATGATAGCACAAGATCGCATTTACGTTTTTTGTCTGATACTTTGCACTTGTGAAGCCAGGCTATTCAAAATACGGCACGAAACTTATGCACACCTTGCTTATTAAAAACAAGAATCAGTAGAGTACCCGACAACTAAACTTCAGCCTTCGTCACAGTAGCTGCATTCAAAAAGAAAATAATTCGCTTGCACACAAACTGAGTGGGGAACATGCAGCAGTGAGTAAAATTAGACTCAACAACCAGTACTTCAACATAATGCAGGCTTGCGCTGGTACAAAATATGTCTTACAAAAAACGAAAAATATGCTCCTTTTTGTTAGATGTGACTTCACCCTTCTCCAACTAACCTGATGCGGCCCGAACGCCAGGGCGGAACGAAAATCTTGCTTGTATTCAGGATGCGTCACAATCACAGTGATCGAGTAAACAACTTGTAGAATACATCTGCAAACACACGGAAATGGCGTCGGTGGACTGAATCTGAGGACGCTACGGCTGTTCTCAGTTGAAAAATAGAGGCACAGCCATCCTTTTGCATTTTGAAGAAGATTATTTCTATTCCAGAAAGAGCGAACTCCATATCGACTTGCTATCAGCCAAACGTTTGAATGATTGTAATATATTGACCCGCAAATTCTATCTATGTTTGCATTAAAACAGCTATGTCCAACCCAAATAGCTTACCGAGCCAAAAATTACGTCACTATCTTAACCAAGGCCACACATTGAATGACATAGAAATGAGGGCCGCACATTGACTGGCTTACTGGCATTGAGGACAACCCGCATCAAAAATGTCAAATTCAAGGTTATCAAAATAAGGACAGGTTGTCAGAATGTCGGCTACTTACGCTGCAGCAAAAACCTAGTGGGCCGCACAATACCTTCGACTGGGCCGCGGGTTGGACATAGACGGTGTACGAATATTTTAAAGCAGCTAAGGATACGGTCTGACACCAGCAAGGTTTTATAAATGTTTTATTTCCTTCAGTGCAGCCGCCA
>Ga0210059_1006116_pt1 | contig 19326 bp, 12 predicted proteins | sample Ectturendosymbi2_FD_188042 | JGI IMG/M metagenome (GOLD analysis project Ga0210059, IMG submission 188042) | Ecteinascidia turbinata endosymbiont from Florida, USA - Sample 2 (SPAdes) (version 2) | ecosystem: Host-associated > Tunicates > Ascidians > Unclassified | place: Key West, Florida... | reverse complement strand
CCCCTACTTTGGGTATGACAATGGATATTATGACAACAAGCCTTTTGGTGAGTAAAGTTGTTTGTATGACAAGTAAACAACAAAGTTAAATATGAAGTGCACATTTGATTGCATCACCGGTACTGTTTGAATGAACCTCGGTGAAATCATGCTTTCATATAAATGTTTGTGCAACACAGTGTATCAGTATTTGAACACGAAATCTTGTGATGCACAAAGCATTAAAGTGACGCTGAGAAAGTTTCAAAGTTTACAAGCTTTCACCGTATTTTTAGTATATGGTCATTAATGTATTGCACTGAACTGCTACTGGCAATCTACTCGAAAATTTTACCAATCGACTTCAAAATAATACAAGCAAGTCTAATCATGGGAAAGCACATCAAAATTTTATACCAGGATATTGACTAATTGCGCAAGTCTTTTTCTTCAAAACGTCTTAATTAACCAGGGGATGTGTTTCGGTCAGTTCATATCTCTCTTCATAGTTTAAAAACCATTGAAGGTCTGCTATAATTATTTTGTTTAGAGGAAGCGGCTGAATCACAACAGAACACCTCTTTTCGCATGAGAGCACTGCTAGTTCTATTGTGCGTAAATTATTGATAGCACAAAAACCTGAATAATTTGCTTATTTTTCACATAAACATGGTTAGAGACCTTCTTGCGAGACATCGGGAAACTGCTTTTGTATTTTTATGAAACCGAATCTATTTTTAAAACATTTTTCAATGAACAAGTAAGTAGTTTCAGCATGCCCAAGAAGTTAATATTACAAAATTCGTCTAACACATGTATTTCGGACAAGTTGGGGAAACTGTTGAATTGCTCATCTATACAAGAAAGAAATTGTTTTAGATTTACAAAGCAATTTGCAAAAGTTACAAACAATTGCTCAACCAAAAGTCTTGCCACGAAGTATCAAATCAAATAAGTCCGGAGTCGTTTCTGTAAGACAATGATGGTTGGTGATGGCCAAGAATGGAAAATGCGTGTGAAACTGTGATGCTTTAATAACTCATCTGTTTGCAAAACGTTGCGACCATCTTATGCGGGTCTTTTGTTTTTATGTTTCAATACCCAGGTTGTTTGATGCTACCTTTCATATAAAGTAATACAAAAGACAAATCCTAGGCTGTGCAAACCACAGCAACTATAAACCTCAGAAGCCACACTCACTTATAATGTTGTTCACCTCAGCAACTTAACATAATTTAGTGCTAACGTTTTGTTAGACTTTGGTTGAAACAAAAATATGTATCTCCAGTCTTTATTCATTGGTTTTAACAAATTTACTCTACTGTGAATTGTTTTGCAACAGTGGTAGACGTTTCACAAACGTAACTTGTCTAAAAGCAAGCCGAGCGCTCCAACATGCCTTGTTTTTCGAATTTGCGAATAGTTTATTAAGTATTAACTATATATTTCATTGTATGGCGACTACAGAAATTGTTCAAGCTGGCCTGAGGAGAAGACAAACTCTTTTTGCTATTTAAAAAAAATTGTGAGCGTTTCTTGTTACATTGTTTTACTTACATTCTGGAATCGAAAAAGTATTAGTAATCAGCCAATTTCATGTACAATTGGAGGAATTGTTGTGAATAATATTAATATTTTCCTTTGAAAAAAAAGTACACTCTTGGATGAGATAAATGAGATAATTATTTGGATCAGACTGGTGAATTGTGAAACAAAACTAAATGTTAAACAAATATATTATGTTACAGTTTAAACGACGTGGAGTGAACTGGATAGTGAAAGTGTTTGGAACGGCTCTGCAAACAACGCCTTTTTCTGTCATTGTTCATTTGTATGTGCCTTTTATATCCGTTTGCATTGCTTACTTAATAAACGTTCGTGATAACCAAGTTCGCACATTACATTCTATTCACTTTGAAATATTACGCGAAAATTATCTTTGCACCAGTGCGTGTGGACAAATTTTTGGAAAAAACAAATGAAACCATGACATGAACTATTTCAAAACACCGAATTTTGTAGAAGAAATGTTATCTGATGAGCAAAAAAACGACTAAATGTGAACATCTTGAAAGCATTTTCATAGTCTTGAAATCCGCGCTTCAGCTTGTACAAAGTCTGAAAACTTTCTGAATACATAATCAATCATATTCAAGAAGCTGGACGGATTTGTGAAAGTAATGTTGCTGCCCTGAGCTCAGAGGTTATAGCAACACGGCACCTTAAGAAATTTGCGCAGGATCAAAACTGAAAAATTTATCATCATTGGTTGAAGTACTAAAATACTTAGAGAGCTGCGTCCCGTTACATCAAATTAGTTTCAGATTTGTGAAAGTGAACAGATTTACAGTAACGTAGGGCTACAAGTCACATATTATAGTCAAAATTTGTTTGAAAGACTGGTGATACCAAAAATTTGTGAAGTAAAATAGCCTTTTTAAAAAGTTAAATAATGAAGTCAGTAGCGCATCAATCATCTGCAACCGTTCAATTTTTGTTTCAATTCTCTTATGTAAATTTGTTATTTTATAAACTTAGAGTAGTAAGTAATTTCATTAGGAACATGATAAATGAAAGAGCGAAGTTTTTTAATCTTTTCGTCCTGTCTGTGAAGCAATGGTTCCCAACGTCATCCGACGAAGGCCTGTGCTTGTAAAATCTGTCTACGACCCTCGACTTTTCAAGACACGATCTCATCCTCAATTTAAACTATACCTTGCTTGTGTGCACATTGCAATCGCTTCGTGGACATCAAGTTTAACCAACCGACTAATTTTTAAATCCTAGTGTAGATCAGAATTTGAAAAAAAAGAAATAAGTTTCAAATCGATGAGCGTTTCAATGGTAGAGTATAAAATTCAAAGACATTTGTTGCACGAGGGGTCACCAACACTTATTTATTTACTCATTTTTGTTGAGATGTTCAAACTTAAAAATAAATAATGGTTGATATTAGCGGCAATTCTCTATTTCAATTAAGCAGCAAAACCAGACTACATTTTTTAAAGAAAGCACACGAAAATCAGCATCTTATCAGATTGTGACCGACACTTGTTCGGTGGCCGACTTATGGCTGAAATTTGGACCAAACGCCGCGCAACATGTTCTGTATATCTCAGGGCCTTAGATGGCCCTTAAGGGCTACAAGAAAAAACAGAAAATTAAGAAGTATAATCTACGTACTTGTTAAAGCGGCCTTCTATAATGAAATTTGCGGTCGTCCGCATGTAATTTAAAATATAAGATTTGGCCGTCGTGCTGGCGTATATTGAAGCAAAACGAACGCAAGGCAAGAAAATCAGTTGACACGATGCGCAACAATCTGGATGTTGATGTCACAAAGAGTTATAGAATGAAGATGCGATTTATGTTTGAATGTGTTCTGTGTTGGTTGGCACTTGGCAGTAACGGCCAATCACAGCCGTAAGTTAACTCGAAGTCATTGGCGGCCGTACTTCAGAAAAATAAAAGTAATGCAGCCGGTAATAGCAAAAGGTTGAACACCCCTGATCTACAGGTACATCTCACATGCACTTACGGACAAGAGCCTATGCAAATCTCTATTTCGTAGCTTCACCTTATGTGTATCATCCATACGTACGTACAGTGCGCTTTCTTACTAGCGATACCAGTGCACTGACCAATCGGTCCAACAACTGTCATGTTCCATTACTGTAGAGCTACAGTATTATCAAAACATTTTAGATCGACGGTGCATGAGCTGTCGACGTAAGACGTTTTGAATATAAAATATAAGTCGATGTAAGACGATGTAATACGTTTTGAATATACGTATAAGTCGATGCAAGATGTAAGTCGGTTTAAGACGGATATAAGTCGATGTAAGATGTTTTCAATACACATACATGATTCGTGAGCGTATGCACTGTTCCACTATCACGGAAGAACAGCGCATACCCTCTCGAATCAGGTCGAAGACCTCACAGGACTCATTGCACGAACTGCTAGCAAACTTGTATCTTCCAAAGACGAATTAAATTTGTTTTTACACTTGACTGATCAATTCAACGTAAGCACAATATGATTGAATCACAAAAGATATGCCGTGCATCGGAAATATATTTTTATTTTATATATCTTAGAAAGTGATGATAATTTATTTGTTTTTGTAGAAATATGTGAAGTTTATGACAGTTTCAAACCATTTTTTATAAAAGTCCTTGTGCAACACAATCAAAAAAGCAAAAATTATTAAACTAAGTTGAAAAGCGTCGAAGTTTGCATTTGCTCGTGCTTTTAGCAGTTAAAAATTAGTGAAATATTTTCAGCAATGTCATAGTGAATTAAATACTTATCCGGCAATAAGAGTTTTGCAACATGCGCAGTAGTGGTCTTAGTGAGTGTGCAGGGTGTGCAAGGATGTGCAAATTGGGGACACCCGATTTCAATTTACGTGCTTTGCGTTGGCCACCATTTTTATTTCACGAGCTTTCAAAAATTTACGAGATTTTCTTTATTGTTGTATTTTCATCATAATGTTTACACAATAAAACTTAATTTGATTCCAATGTGTTGTTATTAATAATACGTTTTAACACATTTGGATTTTCAACCTGAAAGTAGGAAGCCAAACTGAAATGATGAAACATAAATAGCTTTCTGTATGTTCAAGGGACAACGGGCCTTAGTCAAAATGTAAAAGGCCCTTAACCAGGATGTCAGAGTCCCCTGATCAACGGATAAGGAGGCCTATTAGTCTTTGGTTAAACATGAATAGCTTGCCTACTGTACATTCAAAAGACAAGGAGGCCCAGACAAATGATAAGGTGACCCCAAATAACCAAGATGTTAAGGGATCCCAGTCAAAGGATAACCAGGCCCTTTGTTTTTTCGTCATGGATAAGGTGCCCAATACTCCTCAAAAAGATATGGGTCCCTCAATTTAAGAGGTGTCAAATCAATAATAGAGCCGTTACTTTTCTGAATCATTTTGCTATTAGTTGCAAGGATTAACTGGTAGCCTACCATTCTTACTTATAAATCTACTCATTACCCAGTGTAAATATCCTTAAGCAAAATACCATGTGCAGAAAGCCAATGCAATAACCTCATTTTTAAGCACACGGCCTACCAAAGATTTGTAGTTTTGTGATATTAACTTGTTTAAGTTTTTACTGCCAGAAGTGTAGTGTTTGTAACCTATAAAGGTCAAGCCAACATTGAAATCTAATTAACATGTGTGAGTAAATCATGTGTCAATCTCACCATAAACATTATGATTGGTTTAGTTTTCCTCAAAGTGTACTGCACATAAAAGGCATGTTGACTTGTTCTTTTGGACAATGAAAATCTAAAAACAATAAGTTCTCACAAAGCTCAAGGATAACTCCATTGTTCAAACAGTTATGTGAGAAATTGGTTTTGCTTGAGATAATTATATTGTGAACATCAATGCATATGTGCTTACTTGCATGATCTGCTGTATTCTTCAATAGCTGCTAATGCAATGTTACATCAATTGCTTTAAGTTTCTTTTTGAGTCAGAGCTACAACTAATTTTTGGGGAAGCTTTTCATATCTTCGTGAACCATTAATGTTTTCCTTTGTCCTATACCTGCAGAGATTTAGAAAATAAATGTTGGTAGTGTCAGTACATTTTCTTCATGCATTATTCATTTAGGCCTACTTATAACAGGATGGATGTGTGAAGTTTTTACGCAAGGTTAAAGTTACCACTCCACCGTATTGATGTAGCAGTACTTCAAAGTGTTTAGTGTTTTATGAGACTACAGTACTTCGTAGACGTATCGGTGGGTTCCTTGCTTATTGTACAAGATGAACGAACGAAGGTGAATATGCTGAAGCAGGGTTGAAATACTTCATCAACGCAATGGGTAGGCGAACTCTCATAAACGCCCAAAGCTTTGTGCTTAAAGCTAAACGTTGTTTTACCTATTTTCACTAATATTTTCCCTAAAACAATGCCACAAAGTCATTGACAATATCTGATTTCATTTAAATATACTGGAGACCATCCAATTGAATGATCTCACCGTGCCCATCAACCTCCACCAATTTGCCAAATTGTTCAGTTGAATCAGCGTGAGCTTCAGTTAGCTAGCGCGTTCAGGAAATGAACTGCAACTTACAAGTTCTATCGATTGATGACATAAACATGATCACAGTGATCATTATGCGTCATTGACTATCCTCCAGGGTTGCCAGGTTGGCCTTTTTGGGGCCAAATTTGAGACATTTGGTCCCAAATAACACTTGCTGACCCCAACATTTTTGTTTGGCCCTTTGGCTCTTTTTTGGGGCTTTTCCAGGGTAGATTTGACCCCTTGCAAAAATTAGGTCTGACCATCTTGGGTCCTGTGTGAGACACCATATTTTTTCACTTTTTTGACTAATTGATTGCAGATTTTTACCAAATTCCAATATTTTGATGGTTTTCGATTACAAAATTTTGTTAGGATCCTTAGATTTTCTGAGTTAATTGGATCTAAGTTCATCAGAATACCTGTTACTTGCTGCAATTATAGAGGTAGCAGTAGGAACTGTTATGTTACCTAACTTACTGTTATTTAGGTGGTGCACGTGTTTATTGTTTTGTTCAGATTGTTGATGATCACTTTAGTAGTTATCGAAGATGATAAATTTATCTCTTTTTAAGGCTACACATGGAAATCAAAAATCTTTCATCATGTAGTTTTTTGCTGTTGAGCTGCAATTGTGATTAATGATCGAGGAACACTGCCATTTAATAAATTGCTAAGTATGGGTTCATATGACTTTGTAACTGCTGATAAATTTGGAAATATGGTTGGCTCTTTGTTTGGTCCCTTGTCGTAGAATTTGACTCTTTTCTGGGCTATATTTGGCCCCTTGGCAAAAAGTAGGTCTGGCAACCCTGCTATCCTCATTCTCTAGGTTCAACTTTCAGGAACGGAAGCGTATTTGTGAAAGTGCGCATGGAAACATTCAGATTGCAACAATTCCGAAATGTGGGGCCAAATGCAACCTAAAATACTCACAATAGGTCAAACAAAATATTTGCGACCAAACGAAATGGTCAAATCGTTAATTTTCACAATAAAAACGACAAGCTTCCAACCCATTTCTGAAGTATTTTGTGGCTATTAAGTTAAGTAGCTGTAGGGTGTTATATTCTGCTGTACAGGTATGTTGTATGTCATTGTGTTATTTGTGTAGTGGATTGTGGTGCATATATTGGAAGTGAAAATCACAGTCTGTACTGTACACACAATCTCACAAGTTTGAAAATGTGTAAACATGATGGTGAAGAAATCATCCAGACTGATTCTCAGGAAACAATTTCCCCATTAGATGGTTGGCAAGACCCTTTGCAGTGATTTGGAACAAGTAGCCAGCAGGTGCTAGATTTGTGCTTGTCTTGCAGGTGGTCAATGTGTCCTGGGCCTACATGCTGCTTCACCTATCCTTGAGCTGAGAATCGTTAAAAAGAAAATTGCAAGGCTCATCACTGCATGAGATGGTCTGCTAAAAGTGTTAGATTTGTAAAAGTACCACACCACGAGCGTAGCCAGGGGCCATTTCGGCCATGACCCCTGAAATATGTAATATAATTTCTATAATTATGCCACTTTTGCAAAAAGGTCGTACTACGGTCCAGTGAACATAGTGATGTCATCGAAACCCAAAAATTAAAAATTACTGCACAGGAGCCCCCAAATTGCTAAGATCACCACTGTACATGCGCTTCGTTTATAATTTATGCAAAGATGGTTTGATGGAACATGGCGCGTTTCTCTACCTAGGAATTCATTGGTTTTGTGCAGAAATTATTGTCGCTGCTTTGAAAGTTATTATTATTTGGTTCAAATTAATCGCCGCATCTCTTCATTATAGAATACATTGAAGCAGTAGTAATTGCAAATTGCATTTAAAGTATAATCTCTCTAGCTGAAAACCGCCCCAAATCCTTCGCATTTTCATAGCTTGACTATTGGTGATGTGTTAAACAGGTTCCAAATGTATATCACAACCTGCTAGGAAGTTTCAGACCGCATAGCCGTTAAAGGTGCATCTTTGTAGTTGTCCGCTTTGATTTGAAACAGAACTAACAACTGCGAAAACGCATGTTTTACAAATTATCCCATGAGGTAAACGTCAGGCTCGAATCGTGTAATTACCGTATTTATTCGAGTTTAAGTCGCACGCGTGCATAAGTCGCACCTCCATATTTGATCTGATAAAACGGTACAAAAATTTTTAAACAACATTCATTCATCAAAATCACGTAACAAAAACTTAAATCCATCAAAGTGACTGCATTCACTGAAGGTGTAAAGCGCCGTCTAGATAACACGCGCACAGTAACAGCGTACATGCCCATGTCGCATCTTGTGTATAAGTCGCACCTAACTTTTTGGGTGAATATTTAGTGCAAAAAATGCGACTTATACTCGAATAGATACGGTAATTGTTTTCAGGTATTTCAATCATTCGGCAAGTATAAGGAGATTTTTCTACTTAGTGTTGCGAAAATGAACCGATGACGCGAAACTAACTTCAATCGTGCCTGAATGGAACCCACTAAACGCTGAAAAGATATAAATATGAACAGCAATCGACCATTCTGCACAATAAGTCCCATTACGACTATTGGTCAACATTGTTCACTCGAGACGGTACAGCAATTGCAGCTAAAATGAAGATTGCAACTTTTATTGCCATGTGTGTCGTACTTGTGTGCGTGATCAACGTCGCCGATGCTCACTGCAAATATGGCTACGGCAACTACGGCGGCTACGGAGACTACAGAGGGTACGGCGGTTACTATCCTTATTACTACAAACCGTATGGAGGATACTGGCTATACAATGGATATGGAAATTATTATGGAAAATACTAAGGTAAGTACAGTTGGTTTTATCACAAGCAAACAATAAAATTGTAGTGCAGGCAAGCACGTCCCTTGTATCATTAGTAACTGAACCTTGGGGAAGTCAAGTTGTCAAAAATTAATTTTGTGTGACTTCATGGTATCATCATTTGCATACTTTATCTTGCAATGTCGTCAGAATGATGCCGAGAGAACTTGACAAAATCGAAAGGTTTTATCAGGTTTGTTTAAAATACCGCCAGCGTTGTGTTACAATGAACTTTAACTACCGGCCCTTACTGGAGCGTTGACGAAGCAGCTTCAAAAACAATATGGACCATTCGTATCACAGGAAACAGATATGCGGCATAAACATCTATTCCAATATTTTTCACAAAATTCGTTTTATCTGTCTTGAAATACGAAGAAAAGAAAATGGAGCGACGTTTAAGACAATGACAATTATGCTAACGTGTTGACTAATTACGCGATGTATTTGTAAAAATGTATGATCACGAAGTCTTTTCTTGGTGCATGTCATACAGGTAATTTCTTTCCTCATAACTTTTAAAGAATTCTGGGCCTGCCATAGTCTTCTTATTCAGGTGAGGCAGTTGAATCAAGGCAAAACATCTCTTTTTCTTATGAAAAAATTGCGAGTAACGTTATGGGTAATTCTTGGATTGCAAAATACTGTATGTAGCTGAATGTATGGTCCTGTCTTTAACTGAGATCGCGTAGATGTATTTTTCGAAGTTTTGATATTTTCTTTTCATCTTTTAAATCGGGGGACAGGAGTGCTCAACCTCTTTGGTGTTGCCGGCCGCATAACGTCTATTTTCATGAAATACGGCCGCCAGTTAGTTCATGATGTTTTAATTTTTGGCACTGCATCTGTTCTGCTGCCATACACTGAACCTATCTTGGTTCCACACGTGTGTTGGCCGTCTTTCTGCTAAGTATCCGCATGCAGTGGACAAAGAGTTTTTCTTAATGCACGGCCGCCAAAACTTATATTCTATATTCAGTGGCGTAGCAAGGGGGGAGGGCTGCGGGTCCAGGACCCTGAACAGCACTTTCTGGAGGGCGGAACTTTGCTCAATAAATTTAATTTTTGAAGGAGTTTAAAAGTTCTAACTCTTCTTTATTATTTGAAAGTTTTAGCAGTTCTAACTCTTTTCAGTTTTTGTGTTTGGAAGCCCTATAGACTGGTAGTTAAGCCTATAAAAACACATGTGGCTGTGGAATGAGAAAATTGATGAAATGTTACTTAAAAGCATGTGTCAAATCCAATTCGCTAAAGAACTCCAGTGTTTGTCCTGAAATTAGGGCTTTTTTAACACACATATTTGTGGGGCAATTGTGCCCCAGTGCTTACACCTTCCTCTCCCGGCAAAGATATTCCCTCCACTCCAGTCAAAAGTCCTTTGAACAAAGGAAAAATATGACATTCGACGGCAGACTAGCAAACAATAAGGCTGCGGTAGTTCACGTTTTATATTGCGCCTCCTCTCAAAATCTGATTAAAAAGGCGTTGCACGAAATCACGGTAAATAGTCAAGGCTAGCTTACTCCCTTTTCTCTTATCGTTGGTTCTTCAGCAATGCCCCAACAGCACACCTAACATCACTTGACACCAGGGGCGGATCCAGGGGGGCGACACTGCGGCGATCACCCCCTAAAACCTACAAACGTAATTTTATTCACCATATTTTGTACAAATCTGAAAAAAAATTTGGCCATATTATGAGACTTGACTACCAAATACTACTGAAATCGGCCCCCCTAACCTCATTGGCTGAATTTGCCCCAGACGCCTAGGCTTTGGCGACTAACATTTCGGTGGGGTGGCGTTACCTCAATGGTAGAGTGTCTGCCTCTCAGTGGGAAGGTTGGATGTTCGATGGCCTGAGCCTAAATTCTGTCACCAACATTATAAAATCGTTTCTTGGCACATCTCATGCTATTTTTTAATGTTCAGTGGGATATTTACAATAAGTGCTGTAAGCTGTAGCCTAGTAATTAAGTGGGCTTATCAACATTAATTTTTGGCCGTTGAAGAGAAGAACCCTGCAGAGGGAACGTTGCTCAGTTTCAGTAGAAGTGCTGCTTTTATGCATGACGTAATGGTGTCGGAAAATGACGTTCTTGAAGCGGGGTAGTGCAGTAGGTGTGTTTGCGAGAGTAACTTTCACGAGCTCAGATTGTCGGTTTGAACTGCAACAATAGAGTGAATCAGAGCCAGCCGATAGGCAGTGTGAGTTTCGTAAAAGTCTCCTTTGTCCAACCGTATACTGCACATTTGCAGTCACAGAAAAAATCATTTCTTTAAGAAAAATGTAGAAAAGGTGCTGCTTTCATGTTCATTAATTTGAGGTAAGAACCTTATTCTGCAAACCTAACGCAAGAGTAAAAGATGTCTTTAGATATGACTGTGGTGACAGCTTTTGTTAAAAAGGGTGTTGAGCGAAACAGTTGTCCAACTTGGCAATGGCTGCACTGAATAAAGTTGTTGAACACAATTACCGTCGAACAGAAGACGTTGCAATCACTGCTGAGTATTAACAAGGTCTATGTCCCACCTGGGATGGTTTGGTAATACAGGTTTCGAAACAGACGTTTGTTGGTAACCGCAGTCCCGTCCCCACGGGGCTTTGGTGAACTTAGCCCCACGAAACAAAACTCCAAGCCACCCAAATTTAAATGTGAAACATTATAAATCAATATATTTTGTGTCAAATTTTAGAATGTCAAGTCCCTCTGCACAAACGTAAAGACCTTCTGGCGATGGTTCTGTTGGTAACGAACAAAGAAAGGAATAACACTATGCAGGTGTAATGGGAAGAAGCCCAACAGATAGACCACGTTTGCAGGCCACGATGAAGACTGCAAGCAGCACTTCTCAACCATAGCTAGTTTTAAACCTGCTTAAGACATTTTTTCAAAATGGGTCCCGCGCTTATAGAGGGCTCCGCGCAAGTGTTAATAGAGTTAACGTTTGAAGCCTGTTATACATTGTAAGAAAATTAAACCACTACTGAAACGTGAAGTGAACAATGAAACGTTCTTTATATCACTAAGATTGTATTATCACATTTATTAATATATCCTACTATATGCAGTATATATACTTTATTTAGTTAAAGACAGGAATACTACACCATATATTAGCATATATAAATGTTTACATCTGTAAAGTAGGTATGCCGCCGTCACATCCCTTACTTTTTTGGTTTGATCTCCTGGAATGAAATCCCCTGGAAGTAAACTATTAAAAAGCCATGCAGTGGGCTTACCGCAAACTAAAATCCAACAGGAAAGAAAATATGACGAAACATGTCGGTTTTGTATATGTGTATGTAAACAAAGCAAAAAAGTAAAAAACGTAACGATGAGGAAGGTGGCGACAAGCAGAAAAGCAAGACTCATAATCGACCATGAAAAACAAGACACATTTCAGTTTGTGAGTGTTTGATTGTGATCTTCAAGATCCTTTGCTCATCTGTATATCATTAAATAAGCACGAAATATGATCTTTCAGTTTAAATTCTTGCAAGCTAATTGAGGGGTGGAAAGGGCGGCACATTTAAGGTCGGCCCCGAGCGGCACTTGGCCTTGCTACGCCACTGTCTGTATTACATGTGCACGGCCGCATAAGATTTTATCTATTACCGTAGTTTGTGCACGCCTGTTCTACAGGATCAACTAATAAAAAGACCAAAGTCATGCTCTCCGAGTGGTTGATCACTGATGGCCAGGAGTAAAAAAAAACCTGTGAAGCTCTGTTGTTTCAAGACAAATGCTTTTGATTACAGAACTTAAAGATTGTTTTCTTGCACGTTTGTATAGAAAATAAACAAACAAAAATGCTTGACAGAGTTGATCGCAGGGTCTCAACCTAAGCGTAACGTTCCCTGTATAAACTTTGCTCGATTTTTTGTAAACATTTTGCCTCGACACTGCCATATACAAGAATGCGCAACTCCAATCTTTGGTTTTGTAGCTTTAACAAATCGCTCTAATTCAAATTATCTTATGGGGGTGAGAGAAAAATTTTAGAAAGTAAATAAAGTAAATACACAATGAAAAAAATGAGGCCTTTTTTCGTTTGTTTTAAATTTGTGAATGTAAAAATTTGCTTTGATATTTTACAATATGCCAATTAAAAAATTTGAACAAGTCAGATGAAAAAAAAGGTTTGTATTTCAATGCATTCTTCTTTCTTTTTGTGATGTACTTTTTTGCATTAGAAAACTGTAAGTAATCACCCAACATGAAGGGTCAGGATATGGTATTTTTAGATATTCTTGGGATAGTATGAAATTAACTTTTCAACATATGCAATATGTTTCAGATTAATCAAGGAGACGTGGACAAAAAACGTTTTCAACAGCTTTGCCACACAGGACTTTTCTATCATTTTTCATTTGTATGTGCCTTTAATTCTCGTTTACAACGCTTTATATGTGCCTTTAACACCCGTTTGTAATGCTTTATGAATAAACCTTCGTGTTGCAAACGTTGCAGAAGTAATTTAATCAGAGACATTTGAATTAAAGTGTTATGAAAATTCTCTTTGCACAGGTACTCTTATATGTCTGCCAAGGTTTTCAAAAACATTAAAACCTTTATCTAATTAGAAACGCCAAATATTGCGGCAAAACAGTTCAGACCAGCCAAAATAAACCTTTAAAGAAACAACGGAATTCTAATTGTTTACAAACATTTTATGACATTAATTCCACGTTTCAACTTCTAATTTTAAATGTTCCCTAATCCGGAAATCAATTATATTCAAGAATGAAGTTAGTTTTGTGAAAGTACTGTATGTTGCATAGAGCTCAGTGCTTAGGCACACCATCAATTCGCAAATTTGAACAAAAATTATAGTTGCAATGATCGAAGGATTTCGATCATTGCAACTATAAATAAATAGTGTGCTGCTTGACTTAAGAGTTGGTTCTCTCAAATTTTGAAAAGTGAGCATATTCAACGTAGGGCTATAAGACACATCAATGCGATTAAGTTTCGCAAACAGATTGACGGTATCTACGCACTGAATTGAAACGAGGCTAGTCTTGCCTGGTACGGCGTTCAGAAAATTTCATATCTGCTGAGATATAATCATTACCAGTAATCATTGACAGGCAGATGTTGAAATTGGTTTTGTGATTACTGTAAATGCTTATTTGTGAAACTTGGAATAATAAATTGTATAGTAGCATATTGAAAGAATAAGGAATATAGGCGCAGGTACCTGTTTACCTTGAGCAATGCGTCGCGCAGCTCCTTTTTCACAGTGAATGCTAATTTGTTGTCAGGCCGTTGGCACGTGGCGGCCGCGCTTGTGTTTTTTCTTTGCCAACATCGCATTAACGAAGAAAACAAAAAATTAACAAACAAGGGATAAGCTTTGTTCGTGTAGTGATCACGCTTTTTTCGAAAATTTTTCATATAATTCAAATGCGTTCGTGGTTATCTTTGATGCGAACGTTATTTTCTCGGAAAACATAGCTGATCAACCCAAGGAGACAACTTCTGAAATCCATTGTTATATTTTTAAAACTGTGAAACGGTAAAACTCACATGCAGTGAAATGAAAGTTTCCCTAATTTTCGAAGACAGCTGTAAGAATTGATTGTTCTGACCACTCGATCTCCTAACAGATGCTTTTTCAACTTTGTTGAAAACGGAAAATTATCTTCAATTTGACAGGACAGTCTCAAACAATGTAGTCGTCATAATGACGTAGAAAATTTTAGGGAAGCAAAGCAAACAAACTCCAGTATACAGTAAATTCACCGATCAGGTTTCGCATCGTGTGAAATTTAACCGAACCTAAGCTTTCGTTTTTATGAGATGGCGCATTCGAGGAGTCGTTCGTTCAAGCTCAGCATTTATTGGACACTTTCCCATTCGTCATTTATATTATGTGGCTTGGAGAACATTACGAAATACCGTGCAACAAATGGCAACGATGAGAGCACATTGATGCTTGATGATGCCATACTTCACACACGAGAAATTGTTAAAGAGCATTAGCTGCTGCATATAAAAGCAAGATATGTCATCCCTCACTGTAAAAGTTGGTAACTAGATACAAAAACATCATTTCGTGCTCTTTTTCGAGACATCACCGTTTTTGTTAGTGGGATGCCACTGGCGCCACCACTGCTATCAAAGGTGGAAATGAATTAAGCATGACCAAAGAAATGACGCTTGAAGTGGACATAAGCTAAGGTTGGTTGAAAATTAGGTTTAAAAGCAGAAGCTGATACTGAAAATGTAATGATCACCAATGTTCCAGTTTCACAATGCAAATCGTTGAAAAAAACAGGAATCCAAATGTTGCAGAATGGATGCTCCAAATGCTCGCATATGAAGTTTCAACTTTGATGTGATTAATTTCACTCCGCTAATCCTGGAACGACCTTCCGCAATCTTTTACGTGAATTTAAGCAGTTACAGACAGAGGAACGTTTGATCCGGGAATTGCAAAAATTCCTGTTAAAGTTGTGGTGTCGGTATAGATTTTGTATAGACTGTGTACATTTTTCGTCGTACTGTAAAAACCGTAGTCTAATATGAACAAATCTTGCTGCTTGAAAGACTTCCCCGTACCTTTTGTCATGTATTAAGAGCACTGTGAATATTTTCAGAGAAGAGGACTTTGAAATTTCGTCCGTTGCAAACGTGTTGTTAAAATTTTGTTCACTTAGAGCAATACAAACGTACTGTTTCTCGGGAATTTGCAGCTGCGCGTTCCAATTTCAAATGCAATCTAACGTGCTTCAACAATGCAGAAAAAATTTTAATTGCGCAATTTATCTAACTGAACTTAAAGCCGGCAAGATACTCTATGCCATGGGTCTCAAACTCTAATTGCTGTGAGGTCCAAATGAGGATTTATAAAGTAACCCGCAGGCCCCACTATAACTACCCGAGGGCCGCATTATGACGCCGACGCAAAATTGGCGGTACGTGAACATTACCAGAAACAGCTTTACATTTCATTTCCTGCAAAAAGGTAACGAGTAACTCGGGCCTGTTTCATAGGGAAATCATCCTTCTCCACCTTCGTGTGAAACAAACTTGTTGATTCACTCCCTAGCCGAGCACTTTGAAACATTGGTGAATATGCTTAATATTTCAAATATTAATTTTTTAAAACTTCCCAAAAAACATCGTGGGCGGGACAGAATGGTCTCGCGTGCCACATGCGGCCCGCGTGTTTGAGACCCCTGCTCTATTCTTTCCACACTTTGCTGGAGCACCCTTGGATGTTGAGACCATTGGCTTACGTCTACTAAGCCCTAAGCCTATTGGTAAACCGTCCCTGACAGACTGGCCGTCAAATCATTGTATTCATGCTCAGAAATTTGTGTCCGTGTCAACGAAGTTAAATCACAACGGTTCACGGCGGGTGCTGTACTCTGACAAGAATGTGTGCCGTCACAACTCATCTTTATGGTTTACTCTATATTAATTGTAGTCGGCGAGAGTGTCAGCAAAGGCAGAATAAACCGTTTTTTTGCGGACGATTTAGCACTGTTTGTATGCTCTGAACATGATATTCCGCATGCACTTGATCGGTTTTCTGAAACAAGCGACAGAGCCGGAATTAAAATTACCACTTAAGGGCCAGTTAAAATGTCATTTTATGTCTCTGCAGAAACCCAAGGCAGTTTGCACTGCAAGTAAGCGGGAATGTTCTGCAGCAGGTGGAGAAGTTCAACTACTGGCACCTTCGGCTGGCATTCACGAGTGACCGAAAGCGGAACAAGTAGATTGATGCACGGATTGGTAAAGCCAACTAAATCGGTCTTTGTTCCAATCCTTGCTTGTGACCTTGAATCGTTGACTGAAAGAATGCTATCTCAAGCACAAGCGTCAGAGATGAATTTTCGCGAAGAATTCTGGGAAAAATTACGCAGCTGTCAAATTTGTAAAGCCGTACATGTCGAAGTCGAGCCAATTCCCCAAATTGGCAAGTCTCAACGATCTGAGACACGTGATCGCCTGAGACAAAGACCACGCGAAACGCGGAGAGTATGTTTTGTCAGTTAGAAGTGCCTATAATGGCCGTTGCGATCTGTGTTCGTTGAACAGTGTTGTGGCTGTGTTTAGTGGAGGAGTTACAACTGTGCTCAAATTTTGTAATCTTGAGTTTTGATCTTAGCAACAGTACGTAATTTTTTCTTTTTGTTTCATATGTCGACTTTTGCGCAGGACTGAAGATGTGTAACACACGAAACTAGTTTCTTTACGCAATAAATTGCGATCGATTTGCTTGGTGTGGGTCACTGTTGTGGCTTTACAAATATTGGCCTGTAGTTGTTGCAAAGGTCTGTTTGCTCCCCTTTGTGAATAGGAACTACTAGTGCACATTTTAAACTTATGGGGTAGGTACCCTTTCATATGCAAAGGTTAAAGATTTGGGCTAGAAATGGGGATAAGGTGCTTTTACACAATTTTAGTATATGTATTGGGATGTCATTCATTCTAACACTCTTGCACTCTAACAGCCTGTTGATGACAGCTTCAACCTCTTCAGGAAAAGTTTCATGCAATACAAAAGATTGATCTGGGTCATTATACTATAGGCTACAGGATATTTATTGCTGAGGGGAGGTGGAATGCTGTTTGCAATGCGGTTTCCTACTGTCACAAAGTAGTCATTAAATATATTAGCCATTTTTCTGGATTTCCTGTGTGTTGTGAATTTATGGGATTAAAGATGTTTTGACGAACTCATGCACCCTATTTACTTAAAAGGTAAACTGAGGTGAAAAGCGATATTGTCTACTGTGGTCTCTCTCATGTACACCTGTTGAACTACCATTGTTTCAAAACAATGACCTTTTTTGCAGTATATCAGACTTGGGTAAAATATCTGACAGAAGCAGTTACAATCTTTTGCGGTCTCTGTAGACTTGCCAAATGCTAAAAATGATTTCATCGAAACTAAAATAAAAAAAACATCAAATCAGTGGCACCACACCAAAGTCTCGTGTCAACATCAACTTGGATATGTGTAACATCTAAATGAAAAGCTTTTTACTTTTACACAAAACACGACAAATGTCACTTTTATTTTTGAAACCTCTCTAAATAAACCTAATGGGAAAAAGGTGGGGTGACATGGCATATTGCATCCACACCATCTGAAAAAGTGGGAGGACACATCTCCTCTGTTCCCTACCTAATTTCCCCCATGTCTCTAAGTACCCTGGCCTGAATAACTAAGTACCCCAATTCAGTAACTCAGCTACATAAATCAATTGATAATGGCTCATTGTCTATAATTGCTTATGAATCACAAACAATCAACTAATTACAACAATTAGCTTGACATGGTCTGATGTTGTATTACTGTATTTTCCATTCAAGAATACAGTAATCTCACAGGCGTAATATGTGCAGATGCAGTAGCCACTAGCCTACAGATGAGTAGGGGTAGGTTTAACTAAATTGTTTGAATTATATTGGTTTACAGATTAAGCACTAACTAGGCATAGGTCAGCACTCTCATCTATCGCTGATATGTCAAGGGCTGCTTATGCATGATTTTTAAAAGGCTTTTTTTGGTTTTGAAGTTGCTGTGGTTGAGAATCTCTTCATTGTTTTATGGGCGCATTGTGATATGAATGTTAAATTAGTAGTCAAATATTGCAATGAATGCAATGGTTAGGATGAAAAGAAAACTGTAAGATCTTGAAAGTATCATATACCTGTTTCAATTTGTGCATTTAATTGAAAGTAAAAGAAAACATTAAACGTTTTTTTAGAAAAGATCTAACTAGCTTTTTTACGTTACTTCCTACATTTGATTGTTGCTAGTCTACTCGTAAATTGTAAGTATGTTTAAAAACAGCCTTGAACTTGTTAACAATATGATGCAAATAATGCATTACCTTAATTTTTATGTGCAAGTACCAGCAGCGTGCGTTTTAAGTTTGGTGTTGAATTTGTTTAAACATTTTGTATGTCTGGGGTTTTTATTATTTTCTGTTTTTTTTCAAAGTAAATTCTGGGTTTTTTCTTCATAACAGAGTGGCAACACTGCACCACACTTTAAAACAGGGGCGGGGAACCTGCGGCACGCAGGCCAAATGCAACCCACGTGAACATTTGATAAGGCCCACATCAGAATTTTCGTTAACCAAGTTAAAGTACAACATCGTGTCAAAACGAAGCTCTGTGAGAAGCAGGTACTTAGACAGGAAGTCAAGAGAAATCGCTCTTTCCTATAGTTACATAAAGGCATGATTTAGGATAAAATTAATTGATTTTGCAGTCCGTAATAGCAAATACGTTCCCCACCCCTGCTTTAGAATGTGCAAAGTCTACGTTAAATCCTGAAAGTCATTGGTTGGTTAATGGTTCATTTTTACTAAAAGAAAGTTTTTGTAAAAAGTACATGTTTAGTGTGACAAGTCTGGGATGCACGCTTGTCAACCCGTTCGTAGTGTTATACCCCATGCATATTTTGGTGCACCCTAGGGTGCACCGTAAAT
>Ga0210059_1006114_pt1 | contig 19328 bp, 9 predicted proteins | sample Ectturendosymbi2_FD_188042 | JGI IMG/M metagenome (GOLD analysis project Ga0210059, IMG submission 188042) | Ecteinascidia turbinata endosymbiont from Florida, USA - Sample 2 (SPAdes) (version 2) | ecosystem: Host-associated > Tunicates > Ascidians > Unclassified | place: Key West, Florida... | reverse complement strand
AACGCCCTCCTAAAATAAGCACCCATGGGCGGACTAAAGACTGGGCGGCCTTCCGGAAAACCCCGGTACTACTGATTTCCGGTAAGTCTGTTTCTCATAGACTACGTCTAAGTCAACTATACGGCCGTGGAGTAAATTGGTTTAATAACAAAGTTTACGACCAAAAGAAAGGGCATCTAAACACATTCATGTTTATTTATTGTAAATTAAAACAAGGTGTGAGAGCTTGCTGTCCCATCAATATTTGTTTGACCTGGATAAACCAATGTTTGCTCTTCGTTTTTTGGGTTAAATCATGTGTTGTTGAAAATCGAATCGCAATTGTTGACTGTGTGCTTAGCAGGCGTAACGTCTGCGGCTCATTTCTATCCGGCTTACCCCCAAAAAAGTAATTGCTAATGTGAGTGAGGTTTTGATCATTCCAAATCTCTCCCCACTTTTTTAAATCCTAGATCTGCGCGGTGGCAACATGAACTAGCTTGTTCGCTTTCTGTGAAGATTACTCTACTGAAAGACACCTAAGCGCAGTTCGAACTCATTCGAGAAGAATCTATAAACCTATACGTTTGTCAGTTGAGAACATCTGCTGTGGTTGCAAGTAATACTGCGCATTGATTTAACACGGCATAGTATTATGTGCATGTACGTTCTAGCAAATCCAGCTTGTCAGAAAGATTGCCCTGCTTTTTATTTTATTTTGCAATACCTCGTAGTAAACCTTTCGAAGCAAGCCTGGTGTTTCTTTACTTAGGCTGAGCTGAGCCAAATAAAAGTGGGTTTGGTGGAAAGACACAAACATGAGGTGCACGCGATGAAACATGAATATGAGGAACAGATCACGAAACTGCAGGTAACGCGGGCCATTGTGGACCCATGCAGTTGTGCTCCGGTTTGCTGTTACTGCATCTTGAAACACTTCTAGTCTCGCTCCAGTGTCATAAAAATCGTGCGCGAGCGATACCAAAAATCCCATGACGAAACGAGGTTGGGCAGAGCATAACGCAACAGTGCCATCCAACTTTATTAGGGTCTACCTTCCGTTTGAAGAAGTTTTTTTCCAGTGCACACTTGTCTTTATGCGAGCACATGTCGCTACGGAATTTGTGAAAATGCCGTAATAAATCAGCGTCATGTCTAATTTTAGGTTGTCTTGGTGACAATTTTTTTACGAAGTTTTAAACGTATGAAATATTCGATAAAAACGACTTGGTATGTGCAAATGGTTGTAAGCTTCAGTTGGGGAGGCATAGTGTGACAACGAATGATCGAAAAGTTGTTTCCTGGTGTAGCGTCGCTTTGCGATTTGCTAGAAGCGAAGCTACCGATAATTTATTGAGCAATTACTGTATTGATCGATGCGCAATCCCTCATCCAAGTAACAAAAAGCCATTCCATCATTGCACGAACAGAACTGACCAGTGGCGTGTAGCGTGTTAGCGCAAATAGCTTTATTAAGCTTCCTGCAAGCATAGTTCTACTGCAGACGGTACAAGCATGATCTATGAAAAGCGCTTTATCGTGCTTAGCATTTTCGGCAGCTGTTTCGCAGAGACCAAAAACCAAAATGATTTTTAAACATTAACTGTTCACCGGACTGATCGTTGAAATTCGCGAGGCATTTTCCCCGTCATGGCAGCACGTCACCGGCCCTGCTAAACGCGGCCGCCCGTTTTAGGATGAGGTCGAAAACCTGAAAGAACTCTTGTTTACGTACGAAAACTCGCTCGCGCGGAAGGACTCCGTGATATCGAATTTGACGCGCGCAATGCAGACCAGCAAAGAACGACAAGAAATGGCGAGGGCCATGTCGCAATGGAAGCTGCGGCTTGTGGATGAAAGACGCCAGGTATGTTGCCACAGTAAGGTTCGGAAGAAACAATGGATTTCTCAGACTGGTTCAAAAAAACAGTAATCACGTGAAGCAATGCAAAAGACTTAATTGCGTCAATTATTTCGTTGTTTGTGTGTATCAAGCCGAAAGTTATGGTTTTTCTTGGTTTCTCTGTATAAATCATCGCATTTGTCTTTATTTTTGATAAGTGATGTTTTTTTGCAGAAATCTTCTAATTTTTTGCTATATTGGTGGTAGTCTTCCATTCTTATTCAAATTTACCGAGATGAGAAAAACTACCACTGTATGTTGGTCAGTAATTTTATCTGAATATAACAGAAAAATTTACGCATTTGCTGCTATGTCGACTGTTTACAAGTTATGTCAAAGTAAAATTGAGTAAGCGAACTAGGATGTTGATGCAAAACGCAAAATGTTTTAATAAACGGCAATATTACTGCAGACGGAGTGGAAAAGATAAAAGAGTTCGGGAAATCTTTTTGCAGGGTTTTACCAGCGGGTTGGCTCGCCGTTACCGACAGCACTGCCTAACCACGAGAGCTTGGCAAGCTTGGCGCTCATTGGTTGAAGGCAAGTGGAAGGAAAAGGTTGAAAAAGCTTGCCAGAAGAAGGCGCAAGAGGTCTGCATGAAACTCACAAGCGACTATGAAGCGAGGCTTGCTTCCGTAAGTCAATACTTTGTCACTTTATTTTTTCGACAATTTTTCTCATGAGATCAACACTTTGGTGTTTCAGAGGTTTGCCGGGCCCTTTGGAGGGCCCCCTTTTCGCAGTAAAGTGCAAGAATCAAATAATTGTATAATGAGGTAGAAGATGACTTGAACTTATAAATAGTAGAAGGTATTCAATTTGAGACTGGCAGCTAATAGCTGCATGGTGCGTGGAATTGTCTGCCAACTGAATTTTTTGTTGGGGGGGTTGATTCCAACATCATTTTATATACCTTGCGAGCTAGAATCGAGTCACTAGCATGTGCAAGGTATCTTCGCATACATATAAACAGACGTACTTTAAGTTCCCAACACACTGCATATGGAAACGCATGCACTGCAATTTTATCTGCTGTTTCTAAGAAATTTGTAATTGAACCAAGCACGAAGCATTTACCTTTAAATTAATTATTGATACTAACATAATAATCCCAAGTCCCAGCTGCCAAATGGAAAACTGGGAGTTTTCTGTTCATACAACGCGTACAGGCCCGCATGCACGTTTCTCTTTGTCGAAGAATCATAATAAAAAAATAAGCAAGCGTCAGGTGAAATTGGTTTATCTCTAAACAATCTGAGTCAACGCTACATGACGTTTTTAGTCTCCAGAATTCTGAAGTTTCAAGCAGGTAAATATAACAAGAGGGTGGCCCCAAACGAATTGATGGTTGCCATAACGTATCATGTCTTCTGCAGGTTGCCAAATGTTGTTAGTAGAATTACTACCCCAATGTAAAACGCGTTACAGTGCATTTTTGTGGTAAGTGGTTGCAGAATGGCTAGTCAAAATTTCTTTAAACTTGAAAGTTATTTTTTGTCAATTATCCCGGTATTTCGCGCTTTCCATCACCGTAACAACGCCTTTTGTGGAATATTACGCGACATCTACCAAATCCTCCCCTGGCTTCAGTGTCATCAAACTATCTACAGGCTATACACATCTCTGTAGCGGTAAAACATGACGTTTTGTCGCCTCCGTATCATTTGAGTCGATCTTTGTTGTCATGCCACTTAGCGAAGGTGGACTTCAGGGCAAGTACTGAGCAACCAGTTTTTGGTTTCATCTATCTAAATTCACCAGAGCATATGTCCCATCAGTAGGTGAGTGTTTGAGATCACTCTACACCTCGAAGCATGCACCATTTGTCTCGCCGCAGACATCTTATCAAAGGAGCGTGTTTTTTCATAACAGATTGTGTCACTGGCGTAAAATAAACTTATGCCCCAGATGCACTCTTCTCTGACTCCGATCTATCCTTACTGTGTTCGGCAACCTTTTGCAAACTGTGTGCCGGCTTAAGGTTTCAAGTCATTCAGTGTGCCAACCAGTCAACCACACACGTATTTTTATACAAGCCAAGGTCAATATACCTCTGTGTGAATCATAAGAAAATTGTTAATGTAGAACTTCAGCGTGCCATTGGAAATTGCTTTGCGTGCGAAGTGTGGCACGCGTGCCGTAGGTTGCCGGCCCCTGTTGCTTTGAAGTGTCTGTTATTAACTCACCAGCAGGGCTACACCAACCACCCCAACCAGTGGAGGTCCGCACTGAATAAGGGCCTCGCATCCCACAAGCATATAGCGTCCAAATAACTTAATTGCTTTTCTTTTAATTCTCGTATATTTCGCCAGAAAATAACGAAATGGTTTAGTCTTTGCGGCAAATCTTTGAAAACGAGCGTCTCATCGTTCTTTTCAGGGGGGGCGGGCGCATCGTGCCGAAGCGGTCGTGCTCATTATGTTGTCAGATTCAATAACTTTCACATCGGGGTTGTTTTCGGGACGTATTTAACTTTTTTCCTTCCCACCCCACCACTTTTATAAACAGTCTAGTTCAGAGAATAAGACTGTTTTCATTTTGTAACCCGGCATTGCAGTACGTGGCAATATCGGAGTTTAAAATTTAAACAACCACAGAGTTTCTTTTTTCTGAATTAAAAGCTCGATGTTGCGTCTATACAGCTATATATGCTTCAGTGGTCTACTTCAAAATAACAGCTGCTTGACCTGGCAGTCGGAAACACTGTGAAAGATCATCAAGACATGGTATGCTGTGCACTTACGGAAACCTTAAATCAGCCATGTCCAACCCAAATGGTTTACTGAGCCAAAAAGTATGTCACTATCTTGACCAGGGCCGCATATTGAATGACATATTATTGAGGGCAGCACATTGCATCACTTGCTTTGATCTTAGCAAACTAAGTTTAGCTTAAACGAATATACTGTCCTAACTGCAATGGCCAGTAGCGAAGCCTGCCCAAAAATTTTGGGGTGCAAAAAAAATTGGGCGTGGACAAAATGTTTGATTTTAGGCGAATAACACTTTTGTTGGGATACTGCCTCTCAAAACACAAAATGAATTTGGGGGTCAATGGCCCCCATTGCTCCCCCCTTGACTACGCCTATGTCAATGGTAACAGACGTGATAAAGTGGCACTGAGGACCACCTGCATCAAAAATGTCAAATTCAAAAGTAACAAAACAAGGACAGGTTGTCAGTATGTAGGATACTTTTACCACAGCGAAAATCTAAACCGGGCCGCACAAAACCCTCGACTGGGCCGCATGCGGGCCGCGGGTTGGATATAGCTGCCTTAAATGATCATAAATCGTTTTCTGCACACTTTTAAACTTTGAACGAAACGCTATGCTTGTAACGTTTCATACGAATACCTCACCACTGGGGGTTCACGCTTCAGCGAGCGCACGGGGCACCCCTGTGTTTGGTGGAACGTGAAATGACAACCGGTGCATTCTTTAACGATATTTGCGTTCAAGAATTTCAAGCGACAAATAAAGATCTTGCAACAGTTAAAGTAAATGTTGCAAAAAAGCCAAAATTTCTTGAGAAGACCAATAAGCTGTCGGGAAGCTTTCGACTAGGAGGCAAACCAGGGCTTTTCGGTGTCCTGGCGTCTTGCAATTGTCGGTTGCAGGAACCTTTTATGGCAATGAACTCAAGCACTCAAATAATGGAAGAATGAAAGAACGATGGAAACTTGCTGTTTGAGATTAACGTTGAGTTTTTTTCCCGACGACCCGCGTCGCAGGGTGCTCAGCAGGAAGCGAAAGTCGCTCATTTTTATCCCAACTTTTCCTACTGATTACAACACTGTTCTTGAAATTTAGGCTGAAATGAGGTGAAATAAATGGTGCTCATTATTTTTTTGAAAATGTCGTTTTGAGCAAATTTCATACGATCTTTCTTTAGTCGTTAAGGTCAGTTAGACCTGTAATCTCCCTTCAGGCTCTGCATTTGCAACATCCTTGATGTTTTTGTACATTACAAAATAAAAGTGCGCCCAGAAACGAAAAAGTAAGTTCGCTCATAAAATCAGAACCTTCTTTGTGAATGTCATGGGTCATTTATGGAAGAAGCAAGAGTGCGCAACAAAACAACCTATAGACAGACAGACAGAAATTTTATTTAACACCTGAAAAAATCAGATATCAGGGGGAGGAGAATGACCGCAAGGTCTTCGAGTCATAGAGAGCATAGGCTTAGCCAGGGGGGCTATGGATTCCAAAAATTTTAATATATGTAGTGATTTTGTGCTTTAAGAAGCAGTATTCATTCCAAACAAAATACTGTTGCTCGCCTAAAATGAAATATTTTGCCCAAAAAAAATTTTTGGTCTTGCTACGCCACTGATAGAGAGTTGTGGTAAAGAACTGAGTTGCAACGTTGAACGTTCCAGACAATCACCCTCTTTGCACTGTCTTGTTTGCGGGCCGGCCAAGTGCCAACCTGTCAGGACCAGTTTTGCGATTGGTAGCAAGTCACTGCGCATGCGTGGGCCGGCCCTGGAATGGAGCGATGGAGTTTGAGATTGACTCCACAATCGCTGTAAAAACGCATTGACAACGATAGGCCGGAGAGCCTGTGAAAATCTCCTGTTCTAGACTGCGGGAATCGTGATCGAGTCAAACACCAACGTCATGTTTACGTGAGCGCCCATGTGCGATGAAAAGGAAAGTTGCGTTAAAAATCCGATTTTCTTAATTTTCGCAGAAGCAAAGCGTGCGCAACTTGTACGTAGTGACCTTTCCTGCCTTGGTTGAGAAGTGCCCAGTGAAGCAATCAAGACCGTAACTTCCGAAACCGAGACTTAAAACTTTGGCACCGAGCTTTTGTTTAAAAATCGGTGACCTAAAAATTTGTCGACAGGAAACTAAAACCTGACTACATGTTTCATGCCGAAACGAAATATGTGGCACTTCACTAGGATTTTCATGAATTTTGTAGAAACTAACGTGTGTGACTAAAAAAAGACATCGGGACTTCCATGAGTTTAGAATTTCGTCAGTTTTATCCGTATTCGCTAACTTGCTTCTGTTTTTTCCTTCACCGAGAATGAAATCAGCAGCAGACTGGATCTTTACCAAAGGTGGAACTGTTGGGGCTTTTCGTAAAGCATTTCAGTCTCGAAGCGAGGGGCTTGGGACCGAGGCGTAAAGCCTTAAGAGACGGGTTTCGAAACGCTGTACTAAAGCATATATGCACTCGGATGACTCGCACTGTGGTCTGCTGGAGGCAATGCATAAATTACCGTGATTGCTCGATCTGTTTAAACTGAAGGTGCTGCAAATGCATGTGGTGGTGTTCTTACCTGGTCTGTTTCAAAAGTCGCTTGCAGTTATTACACATCGTTGCTTGATTCTGCAAATTTGAAAATTAATGAATTTGAATGCGTAATTGCAGGGTGAGGGGATGTAGCGGTCGCGTAAGACAAGTAGCGACAGCTATCACAAGACACGAATTTTATTTCATGTGTTGTACTCAGGAAGCAAATCTACATCTGTACGTCACGACTTTGCGCAGATTCAACGTCAATGACTTATTCGGAGAATTGTTTGCGAGACCTTTGTTCTGTGGCATTTAATTCACCTTCAAATCCTCGTGACTTGCTTGCACAGAAAAGTTGTTTTTGAAATAAATCAAAGCATAATGCTCGTGTTACAACGTTACCTATCATTGATCTTTCATTTATGAACTATGAAAATGGACAGGAGTGAACTGCAATTAAGTGTTATGAAACAGCGTTGGTAGTGAGTTTTAAGACAGCTCTTCTACTTACATGCCGCACATTCGTCAGCGGGTTTTCGTCAGCGTTGCAATTAGTGCGCAAAACTGCGGTCGGTTCGTGATCGAGGAGCGGCTACCACTTGTGTGCGTAAATCCCATCTTTTTGTGGAAATTTTGTTGAGTTGTGTCACGTTTTCGTGATTGCGCACCTGAAACAATGTTTTAAAAACTTACAAAATGGTTCAGTTAAAGGCACCACGGCGCATGCGTCACTTGCTATCCAAACCTGCCCACAAACGACTTCCTACCCTATTGTCCAACGCCATATTTAAAACCGTTTGTGCACATGTCCGAATGCTCCTTATGTTGTTCCTGGAAACTCGCTTGTCTTCATTCTGTTGCACTCACTCTCGACTAGAGTCTGTGTGATTGATGGTCCAACCGGCCGACTTCTTAAATCGTTTGCATGCCCGCACGCATGGAACTGCCGAATGACCGCACTAACAAATCCGGCCCTGAGCGAAAATATTAAGTAAGTCTACTGTGGACCACTTTTCACAGGTAAAAGTCTGGCGATGTCGAAGCAGGCCTGCAACCAGGGCGAGGGCAACCGGTCAATTACCCCCCGCCGAAATTTTTGAGCTCCCCTCTGTTCCGTCTGCGACCGAGATTTTTCGGATTGGCTTGTTGAGATTTGACTTCAGGGCAGTTTTGCCACTGACACGACGTCACCCCTCCGTCAACCCATGAAGACGCAGACCAGCGCCAGCGCCTCTCTCGTAGCAATCTTAAACGTCGCACTGTATTGCTCTGCCGGTTTTACTGGAACGATTTTCTGCATCATGCCTGCGTGATGTATCCTGCACGGATGTTATTAATTAGTACACACAACTCAGCAACGGCACTACGCGTCAAGGACCCTCTAGATTAATGTAACATCAGTTGATTCATGGCTGTAGCTGTTACACCGGCGGATGTAGGTGTGTTCGTGGCCTGGCGTTACCTAACAATGAACTGCTTCTGCAGGCTGATGAAGCTCTGCAAAGCGCTCGGAAGGAAGTCGAGCTCCTCCACGCCCAGCGCGAGAAATATGAGGAGACGATGAAGAAAGCTTTCATGCGCGGAGTGTGCGCTCTGAATCTTGAAGCGATGTCCATGTTTCAGGGTGAAGATGATCAATCAGGTGGGGAAATCTAGCCAGATACGCACTTTCCTCACGTTTACCGTGAAGACTAAGTAGCACCGTCGGAAGGCACGAGCACAGTTGACACCTCATATATTTTGTCGCGACGAAAACCGAGCTTCAGAAGGTTGCAAATGTCACTGCATGTTTTCAGTTATCGATTTCTTCATAGAAATTTTTTCCCATGCTAGCGACGTTGTTTATCTCGTTGCTGCGCGTGGGATAGAAAAGCGGCAAGTCATTTTTCAACTATTTAATGGGAAAAACTTGTCGATTTTCTTCCAACGCTGTCGCTGCTCGTTTGTCGCTCGCTCCGTGCCGCGCATTAGTCAGACCTAAAAATTGCGATATTGATGAGTTGAGAAACACGCTAATGGTACCGGTCTCGCAAAGTTGAAGACTTTTTCTCCCTCAAATCAGGGTTTTTTAAGGTATTTTAGGGACCCGATTCGGGTCCCTAGAATCAGGGAAATCGGGTCCCAACAGGTCCATATCGGGTGCCTAACATTTTCCTTATAAAAAAACTTGCTCAAATAATACGCCAGCAGCCATGGTGTTGCAAGTGCAGCGTGTTTCCTAAAACGATTTGCGAGATTTACAGCAGCGTAACTGATGCATCGTCTCTTTCTTTATTGCCTTTAAACTTTTCACGATTCCCTGTGTGTGCTCCACAGTCCAGCAAGACGTCCAGACGCTAGCTGCCGCTGTTGACGCTCTTTCGTGCGCGACGCAAGCAGAACAGCCGCAGCAGGAAGCCAGCCTTGTTCCCGGTCATTCGCGCGATATCGGGCGAAGGCCTGTTCCAACGAATGACCCCAACAACCTTACCGAGGATGGAATCAAGTCTTCGCCGCTGCCCAGTCAGGTGAGGAGCACAGTGCCGAGAAGTGTCAATCACAAATTTGCTATTGCGAGAAAAACACCTGCGCTTTTAACACTGTTGTTGATCCTGGTATCTGAGAGAAGCTATTGTTAATATTTTGTGGCACCTCCAGTGAGTGTGCATTGCAGTGCTATCTCCATGTTTTCCTTTGTTAGGTTTTAGCAAATCGCTGAACCGGCTGACACACCCTAGCGTTTGCGACAATAGTGTGCCTGCGTCCAATCACCGAGTCGATGTGGCGTCTTATAACGTATATTGCAAACCTCGTCACAGTCGTTTGCGCCAAAGTTTTTTTATTTTAAGTTCTGCTATTTGGTAAAAAAGTGTTTTTTAACCTTTTGTATTGTTAGTAAACAGACCATCGGTATCATTTTCCCCCAAAGCTGTATTGTTTCTACAATCCCGCGAGACTAAATTTAGACGAGGCTGCAAAAGAAACGACGCTATTCGAACCGCATAGCTTCGTTACTGTCAAATAATGGCTGATGCCGTGAAACATTGTGGTTACGGGTGATCCATTAAATTTGTGACATTTTATTGAATTTGCAGGGTTAACTTTAATATATTTTTATCGAACCTAAGCTTTAAAATATTCATTCCTGTCGTTCCGTAACGTTTTTCAACTATTCAAATTTGTTCTAAGCTAACGTCGAATGCATAACGGTGCGTTTCGCTTCGTACGCCGCCTTCATTTGCTAGTTATTATTATTCTTCTAAACTCTGCTTTTGAAAACTCTTCACAACCAGTATCGGTGTCGTCAAGAAACGCAGATTACCTGTAGTCCGCTGTAAACGACTACGTAGTTACGCTGTGATACAGTTTGTCAGACCTTCGCTTGAACAGCGGTTATGATTGATGGTCGTTGTATGTTGCGCAATCAGACAAGAGGGTACAAATGCAGTGGTCAAACAGATGGAGGACTCTCGAAAGGGCAATTGCCTCACTACTTTACAGGTGACGTCACAGCAGCAGCCGGGCACGTCTACTTACCACGCACAGACATTTGCGAGGCAGCCGACTGGCGTGATACGCAGACCCGTTTCTCGCACCCGAACGCTGACGGCCATCGTGACCGGGGCCAGCCGGCCCAAAACTCCGCCCGCACCGCCTGCCGGTACCGTCCTGGTCGAGCGACACCATCCCAACGTGCAGGTACGTGCCGGCTCGTACCAACAAAATCTCTAACGAGAGCTGCAGCGTGAACAGAATCATCAGTTGTGGCGGAACGCGTTGCGTGCCGTGGTTGCGATGCGCTGTTGGCTTGCTGCCAAGCGCTTTATGCGCTCCGCGTGACCTGTTAGCTTACCTCTGCGGCTTCGGTTATTGGCTTCTGTTTCGACTTGCCGCAGGACGCTTGTTACGTTTGATTTGTTTTGCTGCCACGATCTCTATGTTTGTTGGCGCTGACGGAGTTTTTCTGTTTTCTTTCGCTCTCGAATAAAGTGACTTGAGCCACATTGGAACTCAAATCGTGTCTGTAGTTTGTTTTCTGATTACACGGCGATACATTCACTCGGAAAAGTTTTCGAGTGGTATTAATCGACATATGAGTGTAGAGATTTACTTGTGAGCAAAGACGAACAAGGTCGCGCGTTCGACAGACAACATGCGTTTGTCAGTTGTCGCGGCGCAGAGACTAACCCAGCTATGCTGAAGCGCTTCAACAACTCCACGTTCAGTGGCTTTCAAAGCGCAAACCCAGGCCTGACTACAGCAGAGTTACCTTGAGATCAGCATCCAATTCTACAGTACTGCTGCTTCAACTTTTTTGGGACTAATAATCACAATGCATTTTTTCGTTTCTTCGTTTTGATGCCCCGCATTTTTTGCAAGTCTTCTTACGGGTAATGCAGCATATTCTGTAACATTTCTGTACCGCTACCGAATTCTAGTGAAAGTTGCGCAACGCTCGCACCCCTTTTTTTATCAACGCGTTGCCATGGGCGATTCACTTATTCACCACGCTATTGCGTCTCGACTTTCATTGTTTCTTTCGTGCCGCCAGAAAAGAGCGTCCTGCTCACAGCTGCCAGCATCCTAACGGAATCAGTCACCCGGTAAAAGGTGTAATTATCGCATTTGCGGACTAATTACGGAGTGTATTGAGCGGCTGCCGTCTGCCCGCTCGCTACACGTTCGGCGTCGGTCTTTCCGCTTTTTTTACGTCAAGCCTTCAGTTTGCGACGCTGTGATCGGGATAATGGATTTGCGCAGCCCGTTTAGCAACAGGTGGGTCATTCGAGACAAAATCGATGCGGATCCACCGCTAAACTTGTTGATTAATGTGACGTCGCGGTGTTGGCAGCTATCGTGTATTTCGTTCTAACAACGCGTGTCACGAAATGCTCGTGAATTCGGTCAAACGCTGCAATACAACGCAATAGACAGGTTTATATGCAAATACAATAGGCGGTTTCAACGTCAGTTGTCTGGCAAACTCCCCGTTCCGTGGCGCAAATTTTGTCAATCAAACTGATTAGTAAAACTAAAGCCCGAAAATTGTCGTGAATAGCTCTTTTTCTCTTTTTTTCAGCATTGCGACATCGCAAGCTGCATTTGCCACTCTGCCTTCTCGAATTTAAACACAGGCCTTCAGGCATGCTCCCGTCAGTGCAATGTCCACTTTCCTGTCCAAAGTGATACTTGCGAACTTGTTCGGTGCTTGATGTGCGCATGTCTTTCATGCACCTGGCCCGTCTCGTAACTTTTTACAAAAAATACCAGGTACCTTCTGGATTTTGGTTGATACTTTAGTCGGCATGCGATAATAACAGATCTCACAAAATCGCCCACGGACACCAGTGCGTTTCTTCGAATTTATGACATTTAACGGGGAGCAATTATCTCAAGAGGCCGTCCGGTGTTATCACGTGAGCAAAGCGTTTCGATTCGTGTGACCCGAGGTCGCGTTATGTTTGAGACTTGAGAATTACGATTTCTGGAATGTGCAAACGACCTCCATCTTTTCATGGCGTTTTTGGGATGGTGCGTTTTGTGGAGCTGCATGGAAATTTGCCATTTACGGAATTTGAACAATTGGTGAATCAGTCTATGGAACATCATTGCTAAGATTCCGTAAACTGTTCTTCAAAATTTGTTTTTCATTAATTTTTGTTGATGATTTAGCTTCTACAATTTTTCAAAGCCATGTTTTTGACAAGGTCACGAGTTTTTACCTCAGGCCTGTAAAGTTGGCTTACACGTCTCAATATTAAACGACCTCAGTTTAACTTCTGACAAAGAGCTTCGTTGCATTGGGCGGCACCTGTTTTTTGCTGTATCGTTGCGGCTCGACTTTTGTTACTACGTCAGATTGCACTACACAGGCAGTCACCAATTTCTTGTTTTAAAGCTCCCTGCCGTGATACGAAAACAGCATAAACTCTGCAATGTTGTGAACAACCGTCGTCTCAGTATAGCGTGGTATTTAGAATTGCACGGCATTTGTAAAGCAGTTACTTCCGAAAGGTAATGACGTCACGCCATTCTCAGCTAATTAGCAAATTGTAGGAACCGACCCTTCCTCGTTCGCAGACTTCGGTAGAACAGAGATAGAGCGTGATTTCATTCGTTCTGCCTGCACTAAGTAGAAAATAAAGTGTGGCTTGGCCCAGAAGGAAATTCTGTCTTCAGTGCAACTGCTCTTGCTTGTCATTTTGTGTTGTCATTTGCGTGGGGCGGCTGTCCCACTGGTGGAGCGTATTAGTCATTTTGAAGACATTTTTGCGCTCTTCGCTTAATAAGCAGTGCAGTCGCGAAGTTGAATCACGGAGGATCACTCGATTTATTTGAAGATGCAAGGGGAACATGAGTCAGGAAATGTTGACAAACACTCTTTTGAATTAAAATAATTGATATGTCGACCCCAAAGGGTGCCATTACCCCCGGTTGGGAAACACTGCAAATTTAGGACAAAACCTGTGACTCGATTCGACCGTAATTGCTTTAAAAAAATGAACCGGTGTGTGAAGTTTCTGAACATCAACTCACTTCAAAAGCAGCTGCGTAGACAGGAACACAGATGTTTAAGGCATAATTTTCAAGCATTGGATTGATGGGCGCTACGAGATGTCTATTGCTGCTCATGGTAAACAAAACTTATGCATTTTTGTCTCGTATCGCGCGGGTCTACAGATGCGGAGTGCTGATGCGTGGAGGACGTGTCACGTTGCAAGCACACGGCTGCTTTGGCCTGCCACGCAAATGCAGTTGTGTTGTAACAAAAAGCGTAAATCCATATTCACGCAGCTGCTTCGAGCGCCTGCGTGTGAGTTACTTGCAGAAGATATATTCGCGGTTATCCAATCTATCATCGGAAAAAAATATTTCTTTCCCGAAACCTTGACCTGCTTGATTATTACATATTTTGTTTTTGAGTCAGACTCATCGTCCGTATCGCTAAGGTCATCGAATAGCACAAGAACGCAAAATTGATTGGTCGTAGCGCATTAAACGGTAGGTGTAAGTTGATAGAGACAGTCAATATTAGAGGGAAGCCAAACACTGAAAGGTGTGTATACATAAATATAAATGTATGAGCAACTACCTAGCACGGGCTTACTTTGTATTTCGCATTTCCAAACTTGTAAAAAAAACTATTTGGTCTGGCCGCAAAAACGTCAAGCGTTAGGCGCTGCTTTCAGTTTATTTCCACTTTTTAAGTCATTAATCGGTCACAGGACAAACCTGCTTCGATCAAAAGCGCCCGCGTTTGTGTGGGAAATAACATCGCGCGTCATACGTCTTCCCAGCGCAAAAATTATGTTTCTGTTTCTGATGTGCTTGATGTTTGTTCGTTTCGCTCACAGCAACAACTGCAACTTACCCCGGTTCCTTTTCTCGGTCCGTGCGTTGCGTTTGGACAGGAAGTGTTTTGGTGGGTGCGCGTTTTTGCAGTCATCATTTGATTGGATTACGTTGACTGAGAGAGCGCGGTAACTTAATCGCCTTGTAAATTTGTTCGGCATCCGGCAACGGATTTAGTGGCTGGGATATCAATTTCGGCAAAGCCCATGCGCGCGTAATCGCAATCCTGACACAAGAAATGGGAAAGGCCAAGACTAGTTGAATCCCGCATCTGTGAGCTGTTGGCCGTCTTCAATTTGTAACGAAAAGTCCCCGAGGCTTTCCAAGCCATGAATTTTCTAAACGAAAGTGACGAGATCAAAGGGTCGTAAACATCAATAGATCACTGACAAAATCTGCCCGTTGATTAAGAATGCAAACGAACGACTGGAAACGCTCAGGTTCCTCAAACGACTTAGTCAGAGATTTATCAGACGCTCGTCGAACGTGTTCGGATTTCAACTTGAACCGCTCAAAAGGTCCTTGGTGCCAAAATTTGAAAGCTTTTGCAGGCGATGCTACGACATCGGCTTTTTCTGACCGTGACGGTTTCTCGCTGCTACATGCATTATTAATCCCGGTTGAGCAAGGACGCTATTCCCGGTTTGTGAGGTGTTTTCTTCCTTTCTTAGCAGCATAAAAACGTCACTCCCGGTCTCTGAGGTGATTTTTCTTTTCAAGAAATTACGCGTCGATTGCAAGGTCGTTTAAAACATGCGCTGAATTTTTTTTATATAGAGTGGGAAATCAGCATTTTTTATGAAGGAAATGAAAGGCCACTGACGTAAAAGCTGTCAACCGATTGCAATTTCAGAAGGAATAAATGTGTTAAGGAGGATGTGTTGCGACGCCTCGCCTAGCGTCTTCCCTGGGGCTTTCGATCGAATGTACCGGTTTCCATTCATCGGCGATCGATCACTTTGTTTTTAAGAGTGCCCGGGAAAGTGTCCGACACTTGGAATTGATCACTCGACATTAATTAAGTTTTTTTTCCATCAAAAGCTGCCGCATCCCTTAGAAATAGGGAACCCGAATAAACGGCAGCGGTTTTTTGGTGCCATCAAGAAAAAGGATCGGTCTGATTGTTGTGTCGCTGTCTATTTAATACGTCATGCGTTTTTAGTGCTTCTGTGTTTGCGCTTGAAGTTAAGGTTCGGGGTCATTCGCTGAAATGCGCGTGTTTGTTTTTTCCCAACGCATCATCGCCCATTTTTTATTCATTCATTTAGCGGCGCTTGTGAAACAAACTTATTTATTTACGTTTGAACCTTTCACTGTAGTATATTTGCTTGGGCAGCGCTAGTTATACCGCATTTTCGCGACACTTCTAGAAACTTCTTGTGGTACCATGGTTGAAAAGAGCGCTTTTCTGGATGCTGAGTTTTACTACTTACCCCTGTGGCAAGAGCAGATCTATTATTTCTCTGTTGTTTCGACAAATGAGAGTAAGTGGCGGGTTTTCTTCCTGATCGAGTATAGTGTTTATTACGCTAATGTCAACCTTGTCAAGTCAAATAACGCGGTTCTCTGTGCTTTTAACCCTGATTTCTAGAGCATAGTTAGACGTTGCGAACGATCGCAACTTAATCCATTTCGAAACATTTCTCTCTCGCAGTTTCATGAAAAGTGTAAATTGAACGCGAAACGCCCCCAGGCGTGACATTTTCCACAATTGACCCACGTTTATCGCCGTATTCGCAGAACGCCGCAACGGGCCAACCACTCGCCCACATGACGAAAGAGCCAAACACGCCCAGTCATCCAATCCGAGCTCGCGGCGACAAGCAAAGTGGACACGCCGCTCGCTGTGCCTTCCGTCCGTAGCAACCGCGTCAAGCGCATTTTTCAAATCCTGCAGTTTTGATCCACAGCATAGTTCATCAGCGGCTTATACGGCGTCGAGGCGCGCGTCTTCCGAAATATGGAAGAGTTCGTTTAAATTTAGAAAATTATACCCCGCAGGTTCGATCTACAGACTGTTTTGAATAATCGCAGTAAATTTTCGACAATGCTTTTAAATGATAGACTGTTTGAATACAAGTACAGAATAAGTCTTTTGACTTGATTCCGGCAGCCTTGTATGTGAGCAGTTGATGTTACTGCGATCATCTCCTGAAAACCGCTTGCTATTAATTTAGTTGGAGGCGAATTCTCTCTGAGGCACGCACCAACTGCATATTCAGTAAAAAGAACAGCAGGGCCAGCAAATCAACTTAATATCGTTTTCACGTTCATGAATACCAGAAAAGGCGCTTTTGCTCCGCAGATTCTACATCTTCACGATTTGACGTTTTGCCTCACGACCTCCTACCTGTGGACTATGCCGCAACTGCGCGTGTGCTACTGGTACGAAGTGTGTTGCGTTTGCTTTGCGTTTCACCACGAACTTTCGTGAGTTTTATTCTGCATCTCTGTTGGAGTTGTTGCGCCGTATATGATCCGTGAAAATCAATCAGCGCCCAATTCTGTGTGGCAGCAAATTCTGATCTCTAACCGAGAACTGCTAAAAGTCTCGACTGCGCAGAAATTCCATTACACGACTTTATGATTGCGTCTTTTCGCTTCGAAATAAAGCATGTGAGCAGGCCCGTAACTTGGGGGGAGCAGGGTGGGCGAAGCCTCCCCTGAAAAATTTTTCGCCCCCCTGGAAAAATGTGTTGGACATAGTTTAAAAAATTTTGGCCCCTCTGAGAAAACTCTTCGTCTCGCCTAGTGTCCCAAGCTTGTTACGGGCCTGCATGTGAGTATGCGTGTATGGTTGGCTTACTGTCAACTTGTTTTTATAGATGACACTTTCCAAACGTACTTGCTGTAGTAAAACTCAATGTATACGAGCGTGGCTTCGTTCTTTTATTCTGCTCATGGGAACGTTCTACTGGAATCCAGAAAAAAAATTTACAGCAACGGTTTTCCTTCAGTCTTACAAACCATTGATTGACCCAAACTACACGCTTCAAGGGTAGTTAAGTAAAAACAAACTTCCGTTGACTATTAATTACTGCGAGAAAGCTGTGGCGTCGTGATTGTAGCGCTTATTATTGTTCTTAAGGAGAGGCCGAAAGTTTTCTTAGTGGTGCGCGTTTGAAATTATCCTTGTTCCAATATTTCTATAAAACCGCATCTATCCTGTTGTTATATCGTGGTTGCAGTGCAAAGGATGGGTTGTTGAAGTTTTCTCGTTTCTTCCCACGTTGTCACGTAATCCTCCAGGAAGTTACGGAAGTTTCACCTTCATCAAAGCCGTGAAGCACCGTTGTGAAATGCGCGGGCACCTTGCGGTGGCGCAAAGCGGGGGGTGGGGGACCTCCGGCCCGCGTGAACATTTAATATGGCCCGCATCAGAATTTCCGTTATCAAAGTTGGAACACAACATCGCGTCAAAACAACTCCATGAAAAGCAGACACGTAGACAGTAAGTCAGGGGAATTTTCTCTCACTCCTCGCTCCTTGACAATAGTTTTCTCTCCTTAGTTTCCTCTGGAGAATAAAGTAAAAATTTTAAGATAAAATAGATTAATTTTTGCGGCCCGCCAATGATTTTCCACGATTCATGCGCCCCGTGATAACAACAGGTTCCCCAAACCTGGCGCAAAGTTCACTTCTGCGTGGGGCGACTATAATTTTTATCTTTCAAACCCTGGAAGTTGCGTTAAGTTGGGAATTGTGAAACGTTGAAGTAATGATCAGACCATTTCGTCGCATGTGGAATTAGAGCAACGTCTGCAAGTTCGTCCGAAAAGCAAACAAAAATTGCCGAAGTTTTCGTCAGAAACAGAGTGAAAAGGATAAAAAATTGCCATCGCTTATTACCTCTCGAATGCGCAATTGGAAATATTTTACTTGACGCAACCGACACTTCATGTTGTCTTCAACCGACCGCATTTTCCGCGATAAGTAGATGCCACCGCATTAGAATCCGGGACGTGTGTTCTTAAATGTTTCGTTGGTTAGAGCCCTTGTTGAAAAGAAGTCTGTCTTTTACGGTTGTTTTTGCGGACCCCATCTTTAAAACAAACAAAACTATTACGAATGTTATTATTCCTGACGATGATAACAAGACACAATGGAAAAAGGACGCGATTTTTCGCATATCAGCGCGGATAGCGATATTTTCAGCGCCCCATGGGTTTTCATTCTGTTTTTGAAAAGCATTTCAACGCATAGCGCGACACATTTTTTGTTACACGTGAAGGTGACGACAATTGGCGACATGAGAAAATGTGAAGTTTCCTTCTTGCCGGGACGGGCGAGATTTCAGTGGCTGAGGACCGAACACCTAACTTTCGATTAAGATGGCGGATACTCTGCTAGAGGTTTACGGATTTAGCAACCGAGTTACTGAATTTTTTGTGTGAGCGCTTTTACAAGGGGAGCCGAAAAATTAAACCTGACAAGGGAGCTAGGCACCTTGCCACATAACAAAAGAAAGGCAGTCAATAGCGTCGGCATGACTTTCAAAAAGAGGGTCCAAATAAACCTTCCATCAGCATGAACATGACGTCATGAAATTGTATGCCATTTCATTTTCCCTGTGCACGTTGGGAGCCGGTGAAAGATGCCGACGTGGCGGCGCCTTAACAAAAACAATCCTGTCTTATTGACAACTGCATTGCGTGACGGGAGCAGGGCTGGATTATCCGGTTGACGGTATAACCAAGAGTATTTCTGATATCCGGATACAATAATGTCGGTTAACCGCATAAAAAAGTAACGTTACCATGCGTTTTTCACTCTTTTAGTGAGTTTGGATCTTCGTTTCCAGATGCGGGCGACCTAAGTTCTGCAAAAACCCCGTAATTATTATTCTAATACAAGCCCTCGTTTA
>Ga0210059_1006113_pt1 | contig 19328 bp, 8 predicted proteins | sample Ectturendosymbi2_FD_188042 | JGI IMG/M metagenome (GOLD analysis project Ga0210059, IMG submission 188042) | Ecteinascidia turbinata endosymbiont from Florida, USA - Sample 2 (SPAdes) (version 2) | ecosystem: Host-associated > Tunicates > Ascidians > Unclassified | place: Key West, Florida... | reverse complement strand
ACCAGCATCTCTGCATGCAACGACAGTCATTCCTCGCAAGCAACGTCTACGCTGGGCAACACCCCAAACCTCAACATTGGGTTCCTACGACGGAAAACCCTACACTGGTTACCAAACCAAGGAAACGCTATACAGGCTTTGTCGCTGTGACTGATGCGACGCATGTTCACGCTCAACCGCTACGTCGTTCAGTTGTGAGGCTCGTTGTTGCTGCACGACTCGGCCATTGTCCTTTCACTGTGCGGAATCCAACAGTGAAGGCCAACCACAAACAACGCTCTCCTCGCCCGCGCTGATTCCTCGTTTGCCCATCACCCCTGTGCCAATTCTTTCTCTTACGGCGCCCTCACAATCAATGGCACGACATTGCAACTGTTTTTTTTTCGCTGAGACATTTAGGTCATTTGTCTCACAGTTGTATTAAAACTCGCCGTAACAGTGTTCATTAGCCTATGTTTTCAGACATTCTGACCGAAATGGCTTAATTTTTTGGTTATTTCAAAAACATATTCAGTCTATGACCGAAAAAACACAGCATTGCAGCGTTTCCGGGCAACACCTGCTGCCCGTTGTCTAATATCGGTCAACAAACGTGTTGTGGTCAAGTGGCAGTTTTTGCGATTACAAAATGGTTTTGAAAATAAACAAGTTCACGGGTAAGCAACGAATCGATTTTTATTCATAGTGTAAAGAACCGGTGTGCATTGTAATCTGTGTGCGGCTTGGAGTCTACCAAGCTATTGTTGTACTGTGATGGGATTGCTACAGCAGACCACACATCGAACGGCACTCCTTCTTTTGTTTCCTGACCGCCGGCAATAAGGACATCGTAGTCATTGTATTCTGTTGCTGGTCGCGTAGTCCAGTTTTGTAACCTTGTGTAAATCCACTCGTACTCTTCTTCGATGATGATAGTCTCATGACCTGAGCGCAGAGGTCAGCGGGTCTCGCGGGCGTGACACAGTGCTGCGCGAACTCGCTCGACGACACTCCCATTGCAACACGCGTAAGGCAAATGTGTCGCGCGTTCGAACGGTGGTTGCACCATTGTGACCTCATTTACTCGCTGCTGGTCTTAAACTGAACCAGACCGAACTGACGCAAACCTCACACCGATTGTTGCATCACGCCAACGTCATCTCTGACATGGTGAGAATGTTGTGGGTGTGACAGAGAACAGTTAGCTGTATAAAACCGTGAAATACCTGCAGATGTAATCGAGTATTCTCATACTCGGGCATGCTTTACGCCAGGGTTGGCCAACCAGTCAGAGACCAAGAGTCACATTTTCTTACTGTGTAACCGCAAAAAGCCACACCATACACGTGGGCACGCTCTTCTTCACTCACACACATACCTTTGCTCAGCTAGACTTAATGTAAATTTCAAACACTAACATGACAATGACACAACTTTACAAGGCATTTACTGTTATGCATGTTATTTAGTGGGACTTCTGGCAATTACGTAACAGCCTCATGAAACCGGGCAAAGAGCGGCTCGCGAGCCGCAGGTTGGTCACCCCTGGTTTACGTGTATTCTGCTCATATTTGTAAGTTGTTGAAGTTGGTTTGACTCAGTGCTCAGCGCGTGCATCAACTTTCATCTTTCTTCGCTTGCCTGTACTGGATTTGTCTTTATGAGTGCCGGGTTGGAACATCTCTGTATGCGACCGTAGTATTGCGCTTATTGGGCAATGATATCGCATGACACAATTGGTGGTATCTCGCTGCCACTCGTGCACCACCTTTGCAACTGCTTTTAATTGCGAAAGTACGTGTCAGAGTCGCTTGTCTGGTTTAAAAACTAGTCTCAAAACTGTGAAGTGTTGTTCTGCATGAGCTGCTGACAACATTTTGCTTCTTTTCCTGATATTTCTGTTGGAGAACAGTCGCATCTTCGTGTTCCGCGTTTCTGAGGAGTCCAACGCTTTCTTGAAATTGATCAGTTCAAGCTTGCAGTCGATGTCTGTCGCTTTCAGCTCCCGAATCAATCATGACGGTCAAGTGTAGTAGTTCCCAACCTGGGGACGCGACCACCAGAGGGGTCGTAAACCATTTTTGGAGGGGTGGCGAGTAGATATTTTATGTACGAAGCTGTATCACGTTTGCTTTATTCGAGTTTTAGATGGGGGGTCGTTGGGGTTATAATGGGTCGCGACACACAAAGGCTAATAACCGCCGATCTAGTGCCACCTTTACAACCTTCGTCATTAAGGCTGACGGCACCCGCAAATGGTCGATTGACAAAGAAATGCAACTTTACTAATGCTGATCGAATGGATGCTGTCTGTATAGAACAAAGAAAAACTGAGCGAGCCGATATTAGTAAACCAGAATAATGTCGTCGGCATGTGGTCACTGAACCTGGTTTGCACCAAGCGACTTTTAACAGCGTGAAGTCAGTATTTGAATCCGAAAAACGCCACGCCCATCGCGCGAAGCCGCACAACCTGCTCTGAAATACACGGAGCCTATTGTGTTTGCGTTGAATAGGACCTGTCATTGTGCATCACAATAGGACCTGTGATTGTGATCGCAGCCGCTTGCGTGACGTCGTTGCTTCCTGTCACGGTATTTTGCGCAGATATACTCGGGATACGTGGACGATCCTCGTAACACGGACAATGCATGGATGGAAACAGTTGCCATGAACTTTCACGACGCCGAAGGTTGGTGGCTCACGATCAATTGTGTGCTTGTGAAGCAAAGTACGATTACTTCTGGTGTAACTTTCTGAAACCGGCCTCACTTTCTCTTGCTCGCAAGAGGGGAAGAAAAGTTACGGTAGTTTTCTTGATGTATTAACGTTGATAACAGAAGTTAGGTTAGTTTCAGTAATGCATGAAGTGTTAACTGCTGGAAAAACTAAGTCCCTACCATCACCACTCCATAGGCGTAGCCAGCGGGGGGCCAAGAGGTCCATGCCCCCCAAATTTCTAGCATATCTTGTCGTTTGGTGCTTTGAGAGGCGGTGACCCAATCAAAATACTGTTGCTCGCTTAGAGTCAAAATATTTGTCCTCCAAAAAAATTTTGGCTAAGCTACTGCACCAGTCACTCGGTTTGTGTTTTACACATATAATCAAACGAGTCCCAAAAAGTTTTCAGTGGATTTGAGAAGCGTGTTTGTACTTGCCAACAAGCCCAAAGAATAAGCAGCATCCCAATCAGGAAGCTCGAACTAAAACTCTGGCTCACTGCCTCTCGCGTTTCAACCGCTGGGTTTTTGTAAACCTAGTCGTTGATGATTAAGGCAAGTCAGTGACAAGTTCTTAAATCATGCACAGCAACCTGTGGGCTGTGCATCTTCATTTCATTGCAAGCACTGAGGAAATCATCGCGCAATTCATAAACATCGGACCTGCTTTCGGTTTCTCGTTCTCTTCATAACTCAAGCGATATTCGAGCTTAGCGCGGCTGGCTTTAGTTAAGTGTGGATTCTCAAAATGTTCATGTCGCTTTGATGATGATGATGATAACAGTGTTTCACCGATGACAACAGTGTTTTACGTCTGCGTCATTTCCTTCACATTGTTTGCCCTGGGCGATACGTATTTATATCATTACACTGCTCAGTGCACTCTCAGTTCATGCGTAAAACGCATTGTAACTGTCGAAAGATACACTGCAGCAATGATGCGCATGCTCAGTTTTTTTTAAGGAAAATGATAGGTACCTGATATGGACCTGCAGGGTCCGATTTTCTCTGATTCTAGGGACCCGATGATGATTTTCTCTGATTCTCGGAACCCGAATCGGGTCCTTAAAACGCCTTAAAAAAACTGCGTATGTTGTTGAACGTGGCCTCTAGCTGAGGTTACAACAGATGTTGCCAAAACTTTCCCGCGCTTTGCACCAGGCCCACGCTTCGACGAGAAGAGCATAATTTCTTGACACAGCAGCAGCTAGTTGCAATTCTGGGCGTGCAAAAATAAGTTTCGGACGGCGAAACTTTGAATGTTTTTAAAAATTCTGGTCAATTGAAAAGTTCATGCGACATTCTAATTTTGGTTACAACGGTTGGAGATTATACTTGATTGCTGACCCTGTCTGTCTGCAGCAGGTGAATGCACGAATGTACCTGTTCGGTCTTAGCTAAGTGTCAGTGACCAACAGCAGTTTCGAAAAGCTATGCCAGAAATGAAAGGTCTTTGCGCGATCCGCATTCGTTTCGTCAGAACCAATCTGTGCATTGTGTGTGTGCGTGGCAGGCACAAGCGTTGGCCAGCTCCCCTTGCACCCCGGAGATGACGCCGGCGCAGTTCGCTGGTTGGACATCGACGATACGCTGCATCTTTACGCAAGCCACTTGGACTTCATCAAGAAAGTGGTTGAACTTCATGACGCACACTGGAGTGCAGCAACAACAACGACCCTTCAAGATGGCGACCGCGAGCGGTAGCGTGATCGTCAGCATTGTTACCGCAATTCGTCGCTCGCGAGCATGTAATCGAGGCTTGCTTAATGTGTACGTGAAGGTCCTTGTAAGCAGGTAGAGATCAGAGTGGTTCAATTGTTGCCACGGTCTCACAAACAATTTGATTGAAATCATTCTCGCCCTTGTCCTGGTGTCATGAGAATATAAAGTGTAAAATTTATAAGCGCTTACCAAGTGAAACGGTTACGCGATACGTCTTGCTTCCAGTACTAAAGATATTTTTGCTTGACATTGTTAAACTGTATCGTAAAAGCGCCTCAAAATCGCTTAAATCCTGATATAACGACCGAATAATATTCTATATCACAGTTGTACGAACGGCTTATACACAACCTTTGCACCTTCACTTTCCTGCGACTCAAGACGCTCTTTTTATAATAAAGGGCGTCTTCCATGTACTCGCGTCTTCCTTAACACTGGAAGCAAGTAGAACGTCAGCTGCAACATATATGTGGTTGAAATTAGTGTTTCAGCTTCATCGTGTTCTTCATCGTTTTGAGCTGTTGTTGTTCTTCCAGCCAGTGCGAGATTTCAATCGCTGGTTTGTTCGCAAACAATAGATTGTGACGCAATTGCTCGCTTGAAACATGAACTGCATGCCGTTGTTTCGCTTTTTTGACAACCTCCTCCTGTTTTTTCCCTGTCTTCAATTTATCGTTTTACCAAACACGGCCCTGAATAATAGTCAGAGTGCAGTGTTGTTTTTGAAATCGATAATAAGTCTACGTTCTCTGTTGGCCTCTTTCACGGCCCGGGGCTGCTGGCCAGATAGGCGCCGAGTACGGGCGTGCGCCGCAGTCCTGGCCCGGAGTGCGGCCCTCCCAGCTAATTTTTCGTTTTCTGATTGAGCAAAGACGACGTGAACGTGGAACAGCTGCACAGCGAAATACGGCAATGTTTGGCAAGGAATGCTTTATTTAAACAGTCCAGCTCCAGCCGCTATTTTGAAACTGTTTGTGTAAAACCGAACCTTCGCCAATTTATTTCCGAGTTCAACGTGTTTGCTGCAACGCATATATTTCGCCCCCAAAACAAAATATCTGCGATCGACCATGACCGAACGCAGGTTGAATTCTTGTTGTTTGCTGAGTATTCGTTCCACTGTGATTCATTCCAATGTTGAAGGACAGATGGATATTTGGATTGATAGTGCTGCAGTTCGCATGAAAAAACACGTTTAGGTTATTTCGCGTTCGTAACTCCCAGTTTGATCTGTTGCGAACGTGTTCTATAAGTTTTGAACAAATTATAAGTGATCGATTAATTCTGAGTCGCCTGTAACATGGGCATTACAGTGTGAAAGACGCTTTGGGATATTTCAACCAAATATTATTTTACTAATCCAAGCAGGTTTTGACGTCATATTTTGTGACGTCATGGATTTCGCACGCCCGTAGAACTTCAATATCGGCGCCTGTGACCTGAATATCGCTGCCAGTGCACACTTTACGTTCAGACGTGATCTGAATGTCCTGTTCACTATGGCAACCAACGGTTCACTATGGCAACCAACGGTCCATTTGTCATGGATAGCGGTTCTTAACCTGGGGGTAAATTTACCCCTGGGGGAAATTTCATCTTCCAAGAAGGTAAATTTACTGAAACACGATTGCGGCAAATGTAAATTTTAATAAGTATTTCTAAACTGTAAGAGTTTGTTAAATTTCATATTTTTAATAACCGAGTGTGTTGGGGGTAAATCTGGCAATCTTGTTTGATAATGGAAGGCAAGATATGTAAAAAAGGCGTAAGAACCATTGGTCATTGGGCGATCGGAGCGAAAAGGAAATTCCGCACTTCTTTGTCGTGTTTTCTGCGAAAAATTTTTACCTTTAAAAGGAATTTCCTCCTCGCTCATTTATTGCGGTGGGAGTGATGCTTGAACTTTAAGGGGAAAGCTTTCGTTAATGGAAACAGTATTTAGGCATCCATCTGTGGCTTTCGTGCCTTGCCAACTATCACAGTGGCTCGGGAAATGAATGAAAAGTAACAACGCTTGCTTGAAACTTTTTAGAAGATATCTTCCACCAGTTGCAACGGACCTGGCTTATTGATTTTCACTGCAGTGCTCTTCTGTCGCGATGCCCACTTTTCTGCTGTGAGTCTATACCTCGTTGCTTAGCTTCGAGCAAACTGAAAGCATGGACGTCACATGATCAGATGGACTGGGTTACTAGTCTCTGAATGAAATTATTTTTTATCTTAGCAAGGCCGTGTTGTTGAGATTTCAACGTCGCTAGTCTTATAATTGTTACCTCAAGCGGCAATTTCGCATGCACAACACATTTGCATATGAATAGTGTGGACCCTTCATTGATTTCACGCATACCTCCTTTTAATGTTGTTATTTTGAAACATCGCAGCCCGAACACCGGTGATGACGTGGCTGTTTGGACCTGAACCGGTGTGAATTACCGCAACTTCTCTGTGTAAAGTATTAAATCATTGTGGACGCAAGATTGCCGATTACCAGCAAACTTGGTTTTGTGGTCGTTTAGGTTGATCCAGTTTTTAAGTGAAAAGCTTTTCGAAGATAAAGCAGAACCATCGCCAGAAAGTCTTCAGTGGGGGAGCTTTACGTTTGTGCAAGGGGTCTTGACATTCTGAAGTATGACAAAAACTCCACTGCGTAGAGTGTTTCATATTTCAATTTTGGGTGGCTTGGATGTTTGTTTGGGGGGCTAAGCCCACCAGAACCCCCGTGGCGATGGGACTGAAGATAAGTGCGTGTTTTCTGTAGGTTAGTCTGTTGGAATGATGCATGAATGAAAACCCAAAGTAGAACATCCTGAAGTGCAATTAAAAGCTGTAGATTTGCTGCAAGCTTCTGAGGAATCAGCCGACTGGGCTCTGCTTTCATCCTTCTGCTCTCCACAATGTGGTTAAGCAAGGAATCGATCAGAAAATTCGTTTAATAGGAAATCAACTTCGCGTAACACTACGCTTCCTCAGTCGTAAAAACTCCAAGCAATGCTTACGGATGAAACGTTGAAGGGCTAGAGCAGGGGCCGGCAAGCTACGGCCTGCCAAGCAAAACCATCCGGCCAGCAGCCCCTCTACAAATTGTAGTAACTGTATGGTACGTCTTAGTGGTACTATATTTTATGAATCTACCCTCCTTGCAATTTCTTGCATTGAATACTTACGAGGAACTACTTAAAAGAAACCGCACTGTGCTGTAAATCTACTGTATGTCGTTTTTTGGGTTTTCGTTATGAACTGTGAAAATCAGGAGTAAATCTGATTGAAAATTCCACAAATTCCCAAGCCCTAACATCATGAAAACCAACGGGACCGGAGTTGTTGGTGAAAAATTAGTATGGCCCGCCATACCTTGCAGATTTGGTTTTGGACCCGACTAGGGAAAGGTTGCCGACCCCTGGGCTAGAGTAAGTGCAGAGAAAGCAAATGGACCCAACCACAACAAAGCTGGTCTCCTATGGAAACTCGCATATATGTTTGCGTTTATGCAAAGGCGAAACTATCTGAGGTACGTGATTCATCAAAAGTATGACGCATAACCACAGCCACCAAATCTGCAAAAGCGAGAATCGTTACTAAGCTTGGAACATTCAGCTCGACTACTAAAGCTTTATTATTAACATGACAAAGCTTAACATTTTATTCAAACCGTGTGATGGCAGAAGACATAGGCTAGAGCCACTTTCTTTGAGCTGGTACAATCATGTTCTTTCAAATGAAGTTTACATTTCCCAAAAAATTTCAAACAGTTTATGATTTTAATAAAATTTCTGTTTTTTTTAACTGGATTGTTATGCTTTTCCAGTTAACGTTTGTATCCTGAATCAATTGCAGCTGCAATGTTCACCTTACCAAAAAATTAAAGTCTACTTGAATGCTTATAGGCTTGCCAGATTTCTTATGCTTCAAAATTTTCATATTTCAATCTTTTAAATCAGTCACACCTTTTGTTGTTCAAGAATGATATCCACCAACTACTGTCGTACATCTTCAAAACGCCAACCCTAGACAGCTCATCAGCTTAATCTACTGTTGCAAGCTGCACTGGTGCAGATCAACGAAACGAAGGACTGTATTTTCACAGCCCGAGATTGGCGACCAGATTTGAATCCAATGCCGCCAATATCGCCAAAGTACTACTTAAAGCATTGTTTAAACATAATTATAAAATTCAATATCCAAGAAAATCAGGTAGTAAAAAACAATCAAGATCATATTTCCTCGGTTTTTTCTTTAAGAATTCATCGTCAAAATAACAAAAACGCTTTGCGATAGGCGGATATACCAGCATGTATCTCATAGCCAATTGTTTGGTTTCTTTCCCTTAGGGCTGTGCCGAAGACAGCCCCGAAATCGCCAAATTCATCGGCAAGTGTGCTGAAAACGTCATCGCATAAGCGGCGTCGTTGGAAAAGAGCGAAACATCGGTTTTGCTGGATTCCTAGGAAGCGTTGAGTCAAAATGGTGTCGGAAGTACCGAAAATGATTGTGTTGTGAAATTTCGTAACTGTATCCAAACTTAAGGCGATTTTGGCCGTGTGGCGGAATCTTTTGCCTTACATTTTTCAGGGAGGGCTGCAGCCCGTCTAGACGAGCCGTCCCTGATTATCTTGTTGGTGGTGTGTGATATTTGCAATAAATCTAGCTAAGCAAAATGTGTGTGAGTGAGGAAAAGATGGGGTTATGTTCTTCATGTGCGCCCACGTGTACGATATGGCTCTTTGCTGTAACACAGTAAGAAATGTGACTCTTGGTCTCTGTCTGGTTGGCAACCCCTGCAATAGCAAGACACATACTTCTAAACGAATGGCCACTTCATAAAAAACACAGGGATTGTGGACGTAAGACATAATCAAAATGCTAAATAGGCTGACACTTCAATGCACAGGCAGCAAGATAAGATTCACAGCTAGGTGGAAACTAGTTGCGTGTCGCTTAAAAATCTCACAATTAAAAACTACAGACATGGCATGTTTACAAGATCATTCGCTATACGGAAATGAAGTAACACTTAATTTCCAAAGGTTAACTTAATTTGCCCAAGTGTAAGCACCACTTGGCACTTCGCACAGAGTTTGCTGAAGACATGTGGCAACTTAAACAGAACTGTTAACACTGATTAGTAACACAGGCAATAAGCACTGTTAGGATAACAATATGAAGAGTATGTTTGGTTACGCGCGATATCAACCATATGGATTGTCACAAGCCATACTGTACCAAGCACATAGTCTGTTACAAGCCATATATATACTAGCGCCCATAAACAGGTATAGCCTACCGTGGTGTATTCACTCAAATTGTAAGTTTAAATGTAAGTCGCTCTTGATTGTAAGCCGTGTAAAATGGTGTTCAAAAATTAATGTAAGCCGCCCTTGATTGTAAGCCGCACTTCACCATAGGTTACCTGAGCCTTTGAGATACTTTCATATATAGCATGCTTCGTGTTTGATTAGCAACCCTGGTAATAATGATTCACCACTAAAACTGCCTTCTTCAAGTTCTTGTTCTTCTGTTCATCATTATCCCCCTGTGGCGAATGTACTCATGATGCTGAAGAGAGAAAAGACAAAGCGAAAAGAGGGTTTGGTCAACAAAACGCAGCCAAGGAAACACTGGGCGTCATATAGACATTTTGATAAGCTAAAGAAAAGAATGTAAAACGCCCTCGATTGTAAGCCGCACGAAATTATAAAAATGAAAAAGAAAACTTCATAGCTGCGGCTTACGATCGAGTAAATCCGGTATGCACACGCACAATAATGACTTGGCCTGCAAGGTCTGCACAACGCGGCACGCACAAATCGCACCCTCACACTGCCTCGCTTTCACTTATAATTCACTACACAAGGCAAAACGCACACACAGGGACGAGACTATCTAAAAAGGTGTTGTCGCTGAGACGTTAGCCTTAAAATATAGACATATTTTCAAAAACGGTCAACAGAAAACATTTTCGGCCAAACACCCTTCAAAAAACGGCCATAAAAGGCCAAACGGCCAACCCAAAAATCTTACGGCCAACCAACTTGAAATACGGCCAAATTTCAGAAACTTGGCCGCAAAACGGCCAGTCTGGCAAACCTGGGTTCAAGTCCCTTGCTATTTTTGCGTAACGTGGTACGAGACTCTTACGGCTTTTTTCTCTTCTGTATTCTTATTTGAGGTGATGTTTTTGTGACGTAATCCGTTCTGACGTGACAAAGGTCTGGGCAGGTAGTCTTGCTGTGCCTGTATTTCTCACATTCCTCAATACTAGAATTTGGTAGGGAGGACATAGAACCAAGTATTCGCCCCGGGCATCACCAGACCTCTGCACTCCCCTGCAACTTTTCGAAGCGAATAAAACTTTTTTAATCGCGAGCAATGGCGATGGTCAATTGAAATCAATCAAGTACATCACACTGAGTCAGAGATGAAAATCAAAGAGTGGTAGCACTTCGTTGCAAATGACACGTAGTGCTACAGTGAAGAGAGTTTTTGTCAAAATTTTTATTATAAAATAGCTGTGGTCTTTGTGCCTGGACCAAAACGTAAGCGTGCCCTCAGCGAAAGAAAATCTAAGGACAACGTTTCCCGACGTTCTTTCCCGGGCACCACTTTTTTGATCGATGTGCTTCGGTTCAATGATACTCAGCTGCCAGGTAACAGCCCTCATAACATTTTGCGGTGTGTGGCGGTGGTATCCTGCTTTCCAGCCGACCTTTAGCGAACAAAACCACTTCTAATATTTTTGAGAAAAGTGCGGTACCTCATGATGAAATTGTAAAGGTTTCAGGTCATAAATTGCTTGTGTATGTTTTGATTAAGTCTCAGGTTTGGGTAGAAGTTTGACACCGAGTTGTTTTTTTCAAAAAAATGGTTGAAAAAATTGAAACACAAAAGTTAGAAGTGCGCAAAGTATAGCAGCAAATCAGGAACAAATAAAAATGTCTTATCTGCACAAGTAGAAAGAGCCTGCAATTGCATGCAGGAAAGAAAAGAGATTAAAGTTGACTGCAGCAATCTAATATATGCTTATTTCTATTGTTTTAGAGTTTTTGCATTAGTTTTGAAATTCCTTGGCTTTCTGCGTCCTGTAGTTGCTTGCAGTGTTGAAGTAGAATATATTTCTTACTGGAACAATCCAGTATTTGTCAATGCCGTCCCGAAATTCCGAACATAATTGTAACAAAGCAATCAAGAGTAAGGCTACTTTTGGCCCATATCTCTATTATACATCTTGAAAACACAAAAAACATACTGTAGCCTACATTAATAAGATCTTAACAGCGTCCAAAATTTAAGGAAAAACACTGTGTAGCAGTGTTGCCAGATGGTTGTCACTGTTGCGATCGGAAATCCTGAGCGGCATGTGCGCAAAGCTTCGCACCGCGGCAGCAAGCAACAATAGAGATCACCCAACGAGATCACTTTATTATTGCTTGTTCGGGCCACTTACATATATTTTTGTTCTTCGCGCACATCCCGTTCGTGGTGAATCACACAATCAACGCAACACCACCGGAGAGGTTGCAACAACGTCCCCTCCTTTTTACAACGAACCACACCGATCCCACGTTCTTTGTGAGAAGGCTGACCCTGGCACGACCTTCACATCCTGGTCACAGCACCATTTTGTTGCGATCGGAAATCCTGAGCGGCATGTGCGCAAAGCTTCGCACCGCAGCAGCAAGCAACAATAGAGATCACCCAACGAGATCACTCTATTATTGCTTGTTCGGGCCACATACATATATTTTTGTTCTTCGCGTACATCCCGTTCGTGGTGAATCACACAAGCAACGCAACACCACCGGAGAGGTTGTAACATCACCAAAACCTGCTAAATCACGTCACGAAAAACTGCTAGATCCTGCTAAAAAGCATGTCACAAATTTTCAGCTAAAATCTGCCTAAAAGAGTGAACTTCTGCTTACAAAACTGCTATTTTTGAGGTGTTTAAAATAAACTTGTAAGGCTATGTATCAATTTTTGGTCTTGCACTCACTATCAATTGACCAGACACTAGGCCAACGACTTCCTGACCTAACTGAACCACCTGGAAAATTTGTGTTGTGGTTGTGGGATAAAAATATTCTGCCAATGTAGTCTTTGAAATCCAATGCGCTCACTAAGCACAGACGCAAACCATTTAGGTTTCAACAAGCCATTTAGTTACTTGTTAGTATGATGCAATTTATCTGCTTGAAGCAGCTTCGCGGCGTCATAATAGAAACTCCAATGGGATAGCAATGGTATATTTATGCATCCAAATGATTGAAGGCAGCTAGATCAGTAGTTGTGCCTAGTTGTCCTTGTGCTGCCCAATACAAAGCGTCAGAAAGAAGGTAAAGAATTTTTTGATGAAGAAAGGTGCAAAAGTTTTCATCTCTAAAAACTGTTGGAACAAGTATTTGGCGGGGAATTCGTTACCTGCTTCATCAACCTGCCGAACGGTTTTTTAAATTCTGCTGAAAAATGAGATAACTGCGAGATTGATAATTTTACAGCTAACAGTGAGAAAAACGAGCTAGATTTAGCAGCAAATCAGCTGAAATGGCAACATGTCATCAAGTCATCTAGTTACAGTAGGCTACTTGTTATTATGAAGCAATTATATGTTTGAAGCATGTTGGTTGCGTCACAATAAAAACTCGAAATGAGTGAAGCTGCTTGTACTTGGCCCTAGTGTTGCCCATTTCAAACAGTGGTGCCACTCCTAATGTTTTTCCACTAGATCTAGTGTTTTTTCATTTCATCTAGTGTTCTTGTGTTTTTTTATGGCTATCTAGTGTTTTTTTATGAGTGAGCTGAATGTAACTAATTGCACAATTTTGTGTGATTGTAACTGTAATTGAGACTCTGATTTTGTGCAATTGTAATTTGCTGAAAATTCTACCTAAAATTCGAAATTGCACAAGGCAATATAATATGTTTTGAGTTAAACCGCTGCGAAGTCATGTAGTCATCTACAAAAAGTTTCAGTGACCTGTACAAACAAATACAAGCGTTGCTGCTATCTCTCGTTTTCTTTGTCTTTGTTTACAATGAGTTGCACAAGGTATGTGTTTGGCATTGTAACGCATTTTCTGGGCATTTTCGCTGTGTGTAAGTTTATTTTTGTAATTTAGTGCTTTTTTTGTGAATCTAGTGTTTAGTACTTTTCCGCAACAACAGAGTGGCAACACTGATTTCAAAGCGTCGTCAAGAGGACAAAGTATTTTTTGATGAACAAGGAGGAAAAGTTAAAAGATTATCACCAAAAACTGTTCATACAATTTTTTTTATCAGGAATTTGTTACCTGCTAAACAGTTTTCAAAATCCTGCTAGAAAACCTACTAGCTGCTAGATTGAAAAATTTCCAGCTAACAGTGAGAAAAACCTGCTAGATCTAGCAGCAAAACAGCTAAAATGACAACACTGCTGTGTAGCATAGTTAAATATTGTGAGACTTGCAAATCATTGTTTTCTGAAACAACGAACGCAGTTTTGAAACCTACGATGGGACGTAGGTATGGTGGCACGTTTGCGCCATGTATAAATGTTGTTATACAAAAATTACTGTGAAATTTTTTTCATAAAGACGCTTGGTTTTTAAACATGTTAAAAACAACTTTTTCACAAAGATTAAAATATGTATTTTAACAATTTTTTGAAAAAACGAATTAAATTGATAGTTTCTGTGTAACTGAAAAAAATGTTTCTGAAATGAATATTTGCAGAGATATTTTTTCCATTAAAAAAAATTCTTGATGAACTTGCGCTCAACTCTGCCAACGAAGTTTACTATTGAAATTTGCGATTAAACTATTTAAATTCACGTGTTGAATGCTCGTTTGTTACGGCTGTTTTAATTTTAAAAAATCGTCGCTAACCTTATTTCTTCTACGGTTTAGACTGATTTTCTTTGAATACAACAAACCTTTTACATGTCGCAAATGGTCACCATACACAGACCAATGTTAGTTTGACAGACGTGTTAAAAAAAAGATATTGGTCTGATCTGCAACGATGATCCGCGTAAGGATTTCGCATTTGTGGAGACCTTCGTGGTTTCGGAAGATATCAGCCAATGTGCTTGCTTTTCTACATCGAATCAGTCAATTTCCTTGAACTTCAAAACTACCGAAATACCGTAATTGCAAATCGCCTCGATAGCAAGATATACCTAGACCATAAACGACAACACATAGCACTTGAACAAAATCGATTCGTGACATCCGCTTCAGTGACGCAGTCCACGTTTTGCGGAAACGCGCAACGGCACGTTTTGAAAGTAGCCAACCTTTTGGCCTGTACCCATATCTGTAGTCCGTTCTTCAAAATACTGAGGCCTGATGCAAAAAAACATTTTGTTCTGCCATTACTGGAATTCGTCAAATCCCGTGTGATGCTGGCACAGCAAAAATTGATCGTAAGGCATGAGCTGGTGATCAGAGAAATGAAAACTGTGGCAGAAACAGACAATGCACAGAATATATACTTTTTCCCATTGGCGGCTTATGGTGCGTTCCTAAACAGGTTGTTGGAAAGTTCGGATTAGCGAAGAGGGCCAACCAATATTTATGCTGGAGATCATTTACAGTAGTAAGCTTCAAACAAAGAAACCCAATACGAAGGATTTGTTGACTGACAATTTGTTAATGACATGTTCACCGCAGTAAGATTTTGCAACAAATTGTCAAACGTTTGCCGTGTAAATCGATTTACACTGATTTTCTTGAAGCGCAGAAGAACAGCTTAAAAATAGCGCGTCTAGAGTTGTGCAACCCTACCGCAGTCGTTTCTCATGTCGACCTCAAGAATCCAATCGAGTTTCACAGTACTTCCAAATTCCGTGCAGTGCACTGTTTCTTCTGTCTTATTTGCATCACTGATAAAATACTCGTGGCGTCTTTCAAGTCATGAGAAGAAAACTGTGAACGCAGAACTCAACGCATCATAAAGTACGCATATCTACGATTTTTTTTCGTGCATTGACATGAAGGTGTACCTGCGTCTACAGCCGTAGTAGTTCATCAAGAATAAAACTGATGTGCATCACCCGCTGACGCTTTAACACGGAGCAAAACAAATATTACAACCGCACGATGTTCCCAAATGTCCGTTTTCCTTGAATTATTGGCCAGCGCTTTAGAAGATTGCGATCATTTGAAAAAAGATCTCGTTACTTTTCTTCAGTGTTTTGCGATAAAAAAATCATTGTTTTAACTTAAAACCTTCTTCTATGTTTTTCAGCGTAAATTCGAAAGGGACTGCATAACTATAAGAATTGCTGAAAACTTTTGGTTAGCCTCTCACTTCACTGCTGCATATCACAATAACAGTCATTTGCGGTTTTTGGTTGGTTGAAGCGAAAAAAGCCTCTGGCATCAAACGTGGCTGTCGCAGTCTGTTCAAGCAATTCTGGTCCATGCAAGTGAAAATGAAAAGCAGCAGGTATTGAACTAAAACCAGGAGCCTTCCTCAGAAGTGGCGAAACCTCACTGGACAGGAAATTGACCTATTTTCGCAGCGTCCGAGGCAACTACAAGCAATCCGAAACTTTTGAAACAAAGATTTTGACATTGAGTCTTATTATGTGGAAAAGTAGTGCATTTGGTCTGAATGCTGCTATCTTGTTGATTTGCGTTGTATTCCACACCAAAGGAGACCTTGACTCAGAGTATAAAGTAACGCAAGTGGGAGAGTCATGCAGAAAAATAGAAACCGTAGAGCAATCTGAAAAAATGGGAAGAGAAGAAAGGTAAAGCTCGTTTTTCTGAAGAGCATTAGTCTTGCTATCTTTAAATACTCCACTTTATAGTGGGAGCTAGTGGGCTGGGCTCGGAAATTAGAAAATATAAAATGGCAGAATTATGAGTGTGTTTGCATTTATTTTTGACCAGTATGGGGGAAAAGTAGTGTCGTAGAAGGAAAAATTGCATCAATTAGTTCCGAGTTTAACGAAATACCCGTGTACATCAAAAAAAAAACTTTGGTGAAAGTTGCAGCAACTCGAAAAACTCCAACTCTTCCTAAAAAGCGTTCATTTGCTCAAAACTTCACATTAAATTTAATTGCACTGTTCCTGCTCTTGAAGGATTAATTCGATAATTTTGGTAAAAATCTTCTATAACATATTTTTGCTTATCTGAAATCTATAACTTTTAACAGAGGTTATACTAAGTGCGCCAATGTGAAAATTCACGTTTATAGCAATTTTGATATTGCGTAGAAATCAGTGCTCCGCCTTCATTTTTCCACGGTCTTATAAGGTTTGTAAGAGGCGCTCATCAGCCGCGCAAGTTTTGTAATTTGTCGAGATCGACCTATGATTGCCCCCATCTGCACGTCTCACCAAAACCTTCGTAGTTTATCATCGAACACCGAATGAATGAAAGTTTTTTGAATGCATAAATGAGTACAATTCGTTCAATTTAGGACATCTTCGGTAAACTTCTAATTGCTTGTTTGTACACCTTGCGATCTAAATAATTTACAATATTTCGATCGCGCATAATTTACGATGAAACACGTGTGTATAGTGCAGAGGTGTTCAACTGATTGAAAGAAGGGTTTTGCAGAAATTCAAACAAGCATTTCGGAATCTTCGATAAGATATTTCTTAAGAGCAGTATTTATCCAAGTGGATAATCTATATGGTCGCTTAAAAAAGTATTGTTTATGCATTCTCAATTCAAATGTGCCTTCTTCGATTTTTTCACTTTTTCGCGGACAATTAACTTAAAAAACAGTCGAATGGTTTTCAAACTTTTATCGATTTTTCACTTTTTTATTAACATTCACTTAGTAGATGGTTTCATTGGCAATTATAGACTTTCCACACATTTACCCGTTGAGGTAAAGGTTGCATTACTCCATGGGAAAGTTGGAAAACAAACTGTTCGTTCAGTATTCTAAAACCTACTAGGCTGTGTTCAGGACCGTCACGTTTGGCTTTGTACAATATGTGTAGATGAAATTATTTTTTGTTGCCAACAATTTACGCTAAGACCAACTGAAGTCAAATGTATTGGCATAATCTGTTGCTTGTTTCGCCGCGGTCATTTTTGAATGCATAACATAGCAAAAATAATGGTTTCAAGAAGGTCTCGAATCAATTTCGAACGCCCCACTTATTAATCTGCAGAGTTTTTTTTCTAGCAACATTTGAACTGCTTTGCTTTGACGTGAACCGTAAAGATACGGACAGAGCATGCTAAGTGACAGAAAGTTACAGTTTTTATAATTGTTGCATGTGTGTAGTCGTTTGATTTTCTGTACAGCTCAGCCCGGATGTTTTGTTTCTGTCGGGATTTCACGCTGCGGAACAAAATATCAAGTTATATTTAACAACGAGCGGCAACTCAGAGATTAATACTTTTGCACTAAATCTTTGCGCCCCGAGGTAAAAAATCCCACTTCTTGAGTCACCGAAATTCGTCAAGTGGTATTGTGACATCATCACGGGAATTTCAGCTTCGGTTCATTAATTTGGATCATGTTTATACATGCCGATCTTTTTTTATACCTGCCCATCTTACTTTATTCATGTTTCTTGCGATCCTTAAGATCGTTGATGATCAAGCCGTGTGAATGTTCGCTTTCAAGAAATACGGTCACTGTTTGAATATTTTTGGAAAGAGAACTGCTAACAAAGTAATATTGAAATTTATCAGATGAAGTAGCTGCTATACGTAAGGGCAATATTACATTGCTTATTAACGTTAAGAGCATAAGCGTACGGGAAGGCATTTTACTGGGAGGGCGGAAAAAATTTGCTCTGAAAATAAAAATTTGCCATGAAAATAAACAGTTTGCCCTGAAAATACCTTTTTAGTTTAATCCGAATGAGGCCTGAAACTTTATGTAAATCTGTTGTATGGTGTTGAATTCGTTTATAACGGCTTCGCCTGGAGCGTCAATTCGCCCATAACGTTACATTTTGTTTGGGCCCGATGGCATCTTTTACATGCATTTCAATTCGCTTATAATGTCAAATTGTCAATTCGGCAATAACGTTCTTTATGCAATCCCCTAGAGGTGTCGTTATAGGCAAATTCTGTAGTTAACTTGCTTGTTAAATCAAGTGGTTGAAGTTCCTTGCGGGTTGTGTTTTCCCAGACAAGAAAATTTACGGCTTACGGTAATTGCTTTACTGATACAAACAGGTACACAACTTCGATGACACAACGCAATGTTTCAAAAGCGACTGTTTCGGATCGTACGGTCTGATTCCCTAAACCTGCCGGTGTTATCGCTGCTGTGCTCTTGAGCAAGGCACTTAAAAATGCGCACTCAAAGCAGCCAAGCAGCGTGCACGTCCGTGCTGCCCGCTTCTAAAACTTCTGTTAATAAAAAAAAATCTATCATCTTAAGACCCTGCACCTCTACCCAGCGCAAACTCGAAAACGAACAAAGAAAGAGTTACTTAATTCTTATATCAAGCTGTTGAACTACCGACATCCGATTGTTCGATTTTTGCAGAAAATGAGGGCTTGTTCCAGATCAAAAGTCACTATAACTAATCACAACTTTGGTCCAGATTACAAACTACACTAGCCCAAATTGCACAGATCACCCCCAAGTGAATGCACACTGTATTGAAAATTTTTTTACCGTTCACGGTTTTTTAGCAACTTGCGCTTGCCCTGAAATTTTTCACTGTATTGAATATACTTTTCACCATTCAGGATTTTTGAGCAACTTTGTGCTCGCCCTCAAAAACAGAGTTGCCCTGAATTCACTGTATTGAATATATTTTTTACATTCTGGATTTTTGAGCAACTTGCGCTTGCCCTGAAAAACAGAGTGTGCCCTGAAACTTTTCACTGTATTGGATATACGTTTTACATTCAGGATTTCTGAGCAACTTGCGCTTGCCCTGAAAACAGAGTTTGCCCTGAAAATTTTCAAGTCCGGGGGGGGGCGGCCGACCCCCC
>Ga0210059_1006112_pt1 | contig 19328 bp, 7 predicted proteins | sample Ectturendosymbi2_FD_188042 | JGI IMG/M metagenome (GOLD analysis project Ga0210059, IMG submission 188042) | Ecteinascidia turbinata endosymbiont from Florida, USA - Sample 2 (SPAdes) (version 2) | ecosystem: Host-associated > Tunicates > Ascidians > Unclassified | place: Key West, Florida... | reverse complement strand
GCTTGAACGTGCTTTTGGTAAAGCAAATTGTCGAGTTTTAACCTGTCTTGTGTTATATGAATGAACATCTGTAATGAGTTTAAAATAATTGTTAAACGTAGCAGGTAACTGCGAGGTAGTATATTTTTACATGAATTTGCTCACTTCAAGGTTGTATAAATCTCTTAGTTGGAGAATTTTTGTGTGGCCTGAGTCTTGGTTTGTGTAATAGCTCATGTCAAGCTCTCCTCTCAACACACTGCTTCATGGACAGTTTTATATGTACACAGTAGGCTATAAGTGCTTAAGGCAATGTATGGAATTTTGCATTACATCCCCACCAGGGTTGGGATTTTAGATCTGAATTGGAAATCACGGGATTTATGCTCAAATCCGGGATGTACGTGATCAACAAAATTATAAAACGGACTTATACATGAACTGCATTTTAAGCGCGTTTGCTTGCAATATTCACGTATCAGCAAAGGACATCAAGGGTATTATCGTTAAAGTGGATTTTTATCAACTTATTGGATAAGTCACATTCCTTTCTTTTATATACTTTGAAAAGTTTGCCTTGTTTTCCTTTTGCTTCGAAGTTTATCACCTCTGAATTTTTGCTATTTGTAGAAGTTTGTGGCGCTTTGGATGAAAAGAAAATCGTAAAAAGGCAGCGTTTCAAATATTTTGAAGGTTTTTACATTACATAAAAGAATTGTGACTGCTGCGGAGATATTAGAATTACAATGCAGGCAACCTTTCTATTACTTAGACATCACTTGTTTAAATGTAAAAAAAACTGTTAGTTAAACATGTGAGTGATAAATAGTAAAAACCATTTGTAAATTATGTTACTTCGTCAGCAGTAGCGGTAAAGAATTATTTAGGCAGAAAATCGAAAGATTAAAAGCAGCTTCTTCTGAACGATCTGTCACTTTAGATCAGGGATGTCCAACTTGGAGGTGAATTCCAGTCGCTTAAAAGTTGTTTAGGTTGGTCGTGGCTGCACGAGGGTCGCGCACGCGCTCTTGGCCGTCAGCATGTCTACCGCGGCTTGGTGCACCAAGACGTGTGATTCCCATGAAGTTGGTTGCAGCGGGTTGCCTGGTACTTAGTCTGTCAAGGCCCGCCTCTGAAGTTCCCGCCCGCCAGGCACTGCCCTCATCCACCGACGGATAGGTCATCGTTGGTGACTTCACGTGTGCCCATTGGTCTCAGGAATTGCTAGAAACTCCTAGCTTTCCACCTGAGTTCACCTCTACACCACGTTGAGGCATCTCCGCAGAGATGGGGACTCCGCAAGCAGAATCACTAGACACTCCGATGTCGTAGACGTCAGTCCTGGAGAAGATGACTGTTGGATCCATGCCAGCTAGATTCGTTTCTTGAATGTAGTTAATATATTAATGTTGTCATTGTTTGATTCATTCAGGTAGTGCTGTACCAAGTGTTAGTAGTTAGCGAACAATTGTGTCAAGTTTCTGTAATCCTGTGGTTCTACCCCAACGCCTTTATAAAATGTTCTGTGTCTGTTGTTATCAATCTGCGTTGTGCAGTCAGTGTGTGCTTGTGCTCTTCTAAGGACTTCGTGTCCGGTTCATACATTAAAATAAATAGAATAAAAATATAGTAGTTACTCATAGTAAACAGAACGAATTTTTATGATTAGTAAATATTCTTTAAACAAACAGAATAATTCAAAGCCTTTACTTGTGCATCTCGCGACAATGACAAAATGCTTATTTCTAAAATAACTTCAGCGCGTTTCTTTGCCATTGTTGCCAGCCAAACTTCATTCACTTTATGTTTAAGGAGTCGGAAATTTTGCAAAGGTTGGAGTTGGAAATTTTTGGAAGCTAGGAGTCGGACATTTTACCTCCGACTCCGCAACCCTGCACAAAGGCACTTTGGTTCTCTTACGTGTAATACATCAAAAGGCTGACGTCAGACCCAAACCGAAGCTACTTGGCACAGGCAATAAGCTGAGGCGCGAGAGTCGGCATGCAGCTCAGCAGGGAGAAGTTATAATGCAATCTTCAAACAGTAACTGAAACCCAACTACTGACAATTTTTCCTGTCAGGACATCCAGGTTCTCCACAGCAAAAGTTTTAATACAGTAAAGCTCATCAATGAATGAAAGATCGCTTTTCAGCAATGACAACAACATCCTTGGTAGGTGATAATATTTTTAAGATCTTTAGTCAGCGTCACAATCCTACACACGAGGGTGTATTTGGTGGAGGAAAACATCAGTACAGTGCCCGAAGCTCTTACTTGTCAAGCCTTCGTGACGTCAGCTATAAGTAGGGCAACCAATTTTTTGACCTAAAAACTTAAAATTTTGACTTTATACTTTACAAATTCTGACTTTATTTTGACCTTAAAATTTTCTGCGTTTACAACTGCAAAATAATTCAGCCTGTGATGTTGAGGTTAAACCAGAAGCATATTCATGCACTCTAAACTTCGAAATAAAATAAAAATGGTTGTTCAACTTTGGGGATTATATGTCGATAACTACACACCTAACTACAGTAGAGTCAAACCTGAGAACACCATAAAGCTGAAACACTATATGCATAATTGATTGAGCGTTTACCAAACCAAGTACTGTAAGACCACATTTCTCGCCTACCACGCCTATCCCACATAATATTCAATTGTAGAATAGCAACTAAACTTGCAAAAGCATATCAATATCTTTTGTTGAAGTTTCAATAAAATATCGATAAAGATAAAAAGACTCTGTTGCAAGAAAATTTTGACCTAACGATAAATTTTGACTTTTTTTGACCTAATAACTTGGGATTCCCTCATGGTATGAGCGGGAAATTTGGTTTGTGGACGTTTCATAAACTTTAGAAACGGGAGAATAAATTTGACTTTTGGTTGCCCTAGATATGACTAGTATTGGTAAAATTGGTTACCTTGTTTCGCACGGAACATTCCTACAACTGAAGACTTTAAAAATCATTATATTGGATCGGGCTCCATAGCGTGTTCAAAAAGGGATGGGAAGAAATAGAATGATGCCCTTTATGATTGTGAGTTGCTACTCAAAACTTCACTGTTGAGAGTCAGGAACTCACTTTGGTAATGGTTTATTGTTTCATATGACTCAGCCATTGCTATGCTTTTGAGCGTAATACGAGCACAGAGATGCAGAGGCCGCCCTAAGCATACAAATTACTGTATGCCAGGAGCAAAGCAGTGTTTGTCAGAAGACAAGTTTGTGGTATTTGTTTTCATTTTTTCCCTTTTCGTTCCGAGTGGCGCAGCCTCGCACTCCATCGCGGCAAAGCTACATTCTGGTATGCCACGTGGTGCGTTCGCAACCGTTCAAATCGATGACAAGAACTTTTTGTCTGAATCAATCCACTGGCGCTGTGGCGTAGCTAGAGGTTTGAGCCAAGGGGGAAACTTAGCTGAAAGGGGCCCACTAGCCAACACTCAGAAAAAAAACTTAAGAAATGAAGGTGAAACCGGATATGGATGGCTATACTGAAACCCTAAATCATTGGCAAATGCTCCGAAAAGCGAAAAAAACAACAACCTACTGAAAACCTAAAGAATAAGCTAAGTGAGGGCCCGGTTTTTCCATTTAGCTTGCTAGAGGGGGCGATTCCCCCTCTCCTTTCCGTCATTTACGCCACTGGAATGGCGACTAATGACGCTGTGTCAACAAACTCGTTATCAGTTCGTTTCAAAACTTCCATATTCTTTCATCGAACTGGGGACGGTCTTTTTGTGAAAAAAAGGAATAGCACTGCCGCTAAGAGAGCACAGGCACAGTCGAGTCAGAAACAAGAGCGTGATTACAAGCGATATCTTACTATTCACGAGATACTAAACCGTGCATGGCACAAATAGAACAAGAGCAAACCAAAAACTAGGAAACAATCTGTACATCGCAAAAAACAGCATTTCGACGACGCAATAACCAAGGACAACGACTGGTGGTGATTAATTTCGATTGTTCTGAAGCACGAAACACACGCGCGCCGCAACTGCTTTCGTTACAGCACGCACAACCTAATTGTCACAGTGCATGAAGTTGCATGACTTTGCAGAAACGTGCAGACGACATTTTATGACTTTGCAAAAACGTGCAGACGACGCCTTCCTTTTTACCAAGAGCGGCGCGCCTTTTCCCGCCAGCCCACCTCACGCAACCTTACATGAAAGCATGTCTGAAAGCAAAACGGTCCTCGAGCAAAAGCGCACTGTGTGAAAAAAACGATCAGATCACAGAAGACAAAGTAATGTTCGAAACGAACCTTCTACACATAACCGCTACAGCTCGTACCGTACGAATGCGTAACAACACAGCCCCTGCGCTACCGAACAAAACTTACGAAACGTTGCATAACGAGCTCGCCTACTGCATTTCACACTGCAAGTGACGCTCGACCACGCATTACATCTTCAACAACTTTACGCAGACACCTGTACAAGCAAACTATCCAAGTATTTGTTTCAACTGGCACCAGGCGCCTCTGCATCAACTCGCTCTCAGCAATTGGACCGCACGTCCATTGCCATGCAAGTATGCCGGTGTTGACGGAAGAAAGACATAGTTTGGCACGAAACGTCCGATTGGAAGCTTGAAAGTAAGTGTGGACGTCGCTCATTGAAGCCAAGGTACGTAGGTTGGTAAAGAAAATCAGGAAGCACGTGGTTTAACTTGCATAAACAGAGATTTCCAGTGGAACTGCGCACATGGCGTGCTTTACATCAAGTGAAACAACACGAACAAAACAATACTGTGCAATATCACGACGTCCAGCAGATCGTAATACATGGGTCACTACATAAGTAACCTAACGCGGTTTCTCCGCAACGCTTGAGGACATTTGATCCGGTCGCAACAAACATGTCGCGAAGTTTGACACACTCGAAATCGGAGCAGCCGTTTGTTGTGACTTTCAAACAGCGGCAATCTGGTCAGTTCCAGATCCAGCCTGTTTTACCAGAAACAAGCGCGGGCTCCTCTGCAACTATTGCAATCTCTGGCTTTTCTGCAAATGCGTGCATTACCCGTCACATAAACAGTACCGGTGGGGAACATTGGGCAACGTCGGGCATTGAAATATTACGTGCAAGATATTTGAAGAACATGCCGCAAGCAATTGCCGATTAGACTACGACAAACCTACATTTTTTGCACAGTAAGCAAAACTACGCGTGAGAGACGACCAGACATTGACCTTGCGGTTGCCTTGTGACACACTACAGGAACTACAGCAGCACGCCGGGTAAGAAAAACATTTCTGGCTGGAACATTATGCCAATGTCGTTCGAATTAACACTTAAGAAGCATATGCACTATGACAAGACATGCAAACGACAAGAGATGGCGAAAAACTGCACTGAAACAACACGCAAGGCCATTAACTGAGATTAGCTTAACGGGGAAACAAGTTGCTGAAGAAAGCGTAAAAAATGTGTAACGCGTCGGATGATAAACTTGAACAGGAGGCGAAAGGCCTACGCCGTTGCTGCCCGCAAACGCGCCGATCATTTTCGCGCAGGGAGCTTCTTTTTCGGCGGAGGAGGACGCGACTTCGTCTCCTTACACTTCGGAATGTGGCGCTCCGCCGCTTTGGGAGCAAACCGTCGCTCGCAGTGAGGACACTGGACGTAGTCAGGATTTAGTGACGGCGGAGGAGGAGGAAGATCTGCGAGGTTCCCACCCTTTGCCAAGTACGCCGAGGCTTCCTTTACGTGACGTATGGTGTTTAGAAAATCTTCGTGGCGCAGTTTCCAGTTGTTTTTCTGCAAATAAAGAAACTTGTCACTGTTACCAGTCGAAGATTTTTGTGCAGCTTTCCGCAGTTGATTTATTTTTGTGTTTTAAAACAAGGCATTAAAAGGGATGAAAGTTTGGTACGTTCAGCAAGTGATTTATTGTCTGTTGACTGTGTTTTGTGCCCCTGAACAAAAACCAATATTTTTTTCCTAACGGGCCTGTCAACTGACAAAGTCAAGTTTTCATCATTGCGGACCAGCTTGAAAAGTCATTTTCCTTTAAATGCTGGAATGCAACCTTTTCGATTTAGACCAGCGGTCCACAACCTGTGGCCGGCCTTCAATAAAGATTTATGCGGCCCCGGTCGTGTCTGCTGCGTCTGTCTACTGCATGAGGATGCTTAGTATAAAGACGGCCAATCAGACTTGTGGAAGTATGCCAGGGTCAGCGTGTCGAAGCAGAACAGAAGCAATGCAACAAATGAAATATCTTGAACTCAATGGCGGCCGAAATTCATTAAAATAAAAACGCAATGCGCCCGGAAATAGCAACTACTTTGTGCACCTCTGATTTAGAGGGTTTGAAGCAAACTAGAAGAGCAAACGAACTTCATTTTGCGACGTATATCCGGTGTCTAGCGAATGTAGCCTTTGTGGAACGCGCCTGAAGCTATGGCTCGCAGGCTTAACATAAAAGTAAGGCACTGGCCGTGAACACTAACCAGCGCACTCCAAGAACGTCTAATTGCGTGCTGTAATCATACAAAGATATTTCAAACTGGTGTAACGCGAAGCGGTGCACGACTGATGTGATTTCTTTTCCAGTCAAGCATAAAATGTTAAGGGTGCAGTCGAATCACGCGGCGATGCCAAGCCCAGTCGGCGAATCTTGTAAATCACGGCCACTTTAGCTTTCACAAACACAAAAAGGCGTAGCAAAAAACGCACAAAGAAATAAATCAAAATTACGTGATTAATAACGAGTTACAAGAGATACCAACGAGCACAGCGGGTTATAACAAGTAAAGAGTTGATCGGAAAACACTTGTTCAATTAAGGATAAAAAGAATGTTATTAACAACATGGGCATGGTGGCATAATTACGCGCAACTGCTGAAAAATCCAGAAGCCAGTCCAAGAATTTCCAATTACTTTTTTCACAAAAGTTGAAGAAAACCTGATTGAAATAGCGATCGGTACCTTGCGTCTACCTACAATGTACCCACAAAGTTTCGAGACACCAAACAGGCACCGCATGCCAGTTGCGTTCACAACTACTATCAGCTGTACACATTTCATACCGCAGCTTGTACAGGAGGATCTCGAGACGAGCCCTTGACAATACGAAATTGCTCGAGATCAGTGCCTTTTCTTCTCGCATTTTCCATGTTGTACACCTTACGTTTCTTTCCGGCCATTTTCGTGCAAACGCTTTTGTGCTTGGCAAGGCGATCAGCTTTGAACTTTCGGCCGCATACGTTGCAAGGAACAAGAACCACTTTTTCGTATTCGCTCTCAGTAAACTGAAAATAGTCAAGGCACGACTGGAGTGGGACGAATGATCGGTAAAGAAGACGGTTGCACAGGGTATTTAACACTTGTCTGCACTGCAGGACCTACACACGTTTAGTAAAATAAGCCACGATGGCCCAGGGCAAGCAACAACCCGCGTATTCATGAGATCGTCAGGCATTAAGTTTTATTTGATTTCTGTGCATGAAAGTGCAAGGTGATGAACGTACAGAGAAACTTTACCGGAACAAAACAAATGCTTGCATGTGAAAATTTGTTTGTAAGAACCCAAGGCCATCAAAGAAATGAACTGATCGGCTTTGCATCCTGGATTGAAAAAAGAATGAGATTTCCCTTTTGAAACAGAGCCTTTTTGATCCACTATTTTTTATCTCAGTTTCAGAGATAGGTTGACAAACAACACTCGTCCCGCCAGACGACTTGCTTGTTTTTTATATTCGTCTGTGACTAAACACAATGCACAGCGACACACTATGACTACACTCATTCACAGCTTGCTCCAGGAGCAATATTTGACCCAACCCATCAGTGAAGCGTTGATATACAGTAGTTCTAACGCAGTTGAATTCGACATGATCAAACTTCTCTCAACAAAATTTACAGGTTAATTCAAAATGCTATTGCACAATTCTCACTTCTTATTACTGGAAACTGTTATGCAAGCCCAGAGAACGTGTCAGCACGATTTAATGTCATTAGCTTGCAAATTTTCGTTACTCCATACTTGATCGAGCTGCTTCGCTGGCCAGATAAAATGTACTCACTGCTGTTGCTAGATTTCTACTCGTTCCAAGAGACGTAATCGCTGAGAGTACAGTAAATATGTGGTCTAGCTCAATCGATTAGACAGCGACCCTGGTTACACGACCAGACAGTAAGAGTCTTGGATTTATTTTTTTCACTTATCTTTTGTTGCGTACGTATGTCAAGCGTTTGATATATAAAGATGTACTACGCCAGGAACGCAACACAAACAATTTGTAAAACCCTCACCATTCCGAGCTTTTCACCAACTCTGACGTTATCATTTCCATAATCGGTTTCTCTGGTTTGCACTGGGCCTTTCCAATTTTCTTCGTATTTTTTGTCATTCGCATGCCTGTCTTGCGTAGCGACTTGGGGAGATATTCCAGTTCTGGTTGATGTCCGAGAGCTACCGGTGCTGTGTGAATCATGCCGCACCAGCACAGGTTTATGAAAGCCAGCCATGCTTTGCAAATGTTCGTTTTGTCTAGATTCCTTAATTCGGTTGTTATTGCGAAAGGCCCGCATTTGTTCCGATAAACCATGCTGCTTGCTATATGTTAAATCTAATCTGATTTGTTCGGTTCCTTCATTTGTTTCACCTTTTACAGCATCTTGAGCGCCAAGAGCGTGACTTGTTTCCTTGCCTTGATTATGAACAGACTCTTTATTGGCGAACTGACGGTGGGACGCTTCTGGGTGGTTGCCAGGTGCTTTCTTGGCGCCCGCTAATCCTTGATTTGATGGTTTTCTTCTCGAACGAGAATTTTGGTGAGGTTTAGAAAAACCTGCAGTGGAAGTAGAATCACTCACGCTCTCCTCACTTTCCAGTTGATTGCGTGGACTTCGCATATTTTTTAATGCGTGATTTTTCAAACGTTCAGTTCGTTCCATGTCTTGCTGCATTTGCCATTTTTGGAAATCAGTTAATGTCCGCTGAGCAGTCACAAGCTTCTGATCATCACTCGCATTTGCATCAAGGTTGCTTGACTCTAGATTGGCATGACGCTTGTTAACTTTTTGCAACTGCCTCTTTCTAGCCAGGATTTTGGACTTCAAATTTGTCATATCTGGCAACATGGTATCTTCGTTTTCTTTGTTTTGTGGCTGGAGTGTACCACCATCAGAACCATCAAATCTTTTAATGCTTGTGGTTCCATTTTCAAAAACAGTGTGACCAACACTAAAACCCTTCAGTTTTCGTCTCTTGCCTTTCTCGCCAACATTTGGCCTGCGTGAAAAATCATCACTATCATTAGTCTCTGCATCACCATGAAAGCTCCGAGACTTATTTTCAGTAAACTTAATTGGTGGAAGCTTTTTTGTTCTCTGTGAGTTTGATGACCAGGTTGATTCTCTCAGTGTTGTATCATTATGAGTTTGCTGAAAATAGTGCTTAACGTCCTTACTGCAATTTTGAGCAACGTGACGCAGAGCTTCCTCTTCTCTTTTTCTACACAATTCAGCCAATTTCTTCTCTTTTTCTTCAAGTAATCTTCTTTGATAATTTCGTTGCATCAATAGAAGTGGTGAAGCAGAAAGTTTTGGCTGATTTGTTTTTCTGTATTTCAATGACTTTTGCTTGGATTGACTGTTGTGTGTATTTTCCATTATTGGTCCATCACTGCTATATAAAATTGATGCTCCCAAAGCCATTGGCCAAAACCCACATTCAGAAATACTTACACTTGAACAATGCTCTAAAACTTCTAGATGTACTGCAAAAACAGAAAGCAGACTAAAACTACACTGATAATTACCTTCTATTCTTCTAAGCAGTATTAACATATCACAGAAAATGCTTAAGTTAGCATTCAAATAACTTGCTGAAGGCACTGACAGCACAGATTTGAAAAAAACTATGATGTGAATATAAATTTTTTATGATAAGATTACAATTCACGGAAGAGCAATAACCACAGGTACCATAGCAGGGAGACAGTTATGGACAATTTGGCAATTGTCACTGTGTAACAAGCCTCCAAAGTATTAAAATGCATATATACACAAACAGACAAAAAAAATAACTATCACAGGAAAAACACAGAGAAGCATAATTTCAATATTGTAATCAATTTTACATATAAGCAAGTTTGCTGCGTACTTCCTGAATGTTCTATACAAATTAGCAAATTGGATCCCTAACTATTTAACATCATTTCTTCTAGAAATTTAGTTGTTTCCTGTCTTCACATGAAACTCTTTCTTGTTTAGTTAAAACATAAACTCGGTTGTCTTGCAGTTCATTGTCAGTTTTTTTATTTTCATCCAATCAGTTGTTGTTACTTCATCATCTAACTTAAGTTGCAACTTATCCAAATTTGAATCAGAGAAAGTTAGATCTATATTATTTGCAAAAAGTTTCAAAAACTATTGAAGTACATTAACACTTCAGAAAACTTTGCAATCCCTTACCATGATGTATAATCACATGACATAATGCACAACTTTTGAGAAAATAAAGTAACATTTTTCCAGATTTTCTTAACACTTTCGTTCTCGGCATGTGTAAATCAACATAGGAATGATTCTGAGCAGCTGTTCTTTGCATACAAAAATTGACATTTTTTGCTTTCCAAAGTTCTCAGGAACATACATGTACGTTTTTCTTAATTTGTGTTTCAGGAAATGGTCTAAAAATGTGGTCCTAGGCTACGTTTAAGTAATAACAGGTCTAGGAATGAGAATTCATACTTTCTGTGGTTCAGAGGCTGTTTGAAAGCATAGTTCTATTGAGTTCCACCTAGGCAGGACCAGGATCCTGCAGCAGTGACTATGATTTTGTGCAATGGAAATGCTTTGATATGCTGCTAAATGCTTGGAAAGCAAGAAAGAATGTATTAGAAACATATATATAAGTATATTTAGGCATCTAAATATACTTATAAATGTTTCTAATACAAGTTTAATTGCTTAATGCCAGTGTTAGATGCTTTTATTATCTCAAAAATGCTTCCAATAAAGTGAAACTTTTGCAGAAAAAGTGGCTACGGCTTGTTGCAGTGGTATGATTAGTGTAAAGGCAATAGAACGTTTGCCATGTTTACTGTTTTAGCCTAAAATTGGAAAACGCAGACTGACTCAGCCAGACCAAAAAGTCCAGTTCTGGTTTTAGGCAGATAAGGATTCTTGCTGTTCAGCACAGCTAAACCTAGTCTGAGGTGCCATCAACGCTTTTGTAACTGACCTGAGACACAAGTTTTACTTTAGGTTCAGCTGGCGAATACAAACAATGGAGCTGATGGCTAATCAACTGGCAGTCAGTTCACAGATGATAGATGCTTTCAAGATAAAATTCCTTTTAGAAACTAGAAATCCTTTTAGAAACAACTGGCTGCAAAACTCACTGAACATCTAATAAAGTATGGCCTTCTAATGCAACAGTTTTCCACAATTTCACTTTTACAAAAAATAAGAAAATTGTATATACCCTAAACACCACAATATTTGTTGTGATGATAAACTAATAGCTTTAGAAATGATTTAAATTTTCCACAACTGTACAATGAACTTTATCAGGGCAAATAAAAGTAGCATAACACAAAATACCCATACGAAGACAATTGCATCTGTTATCTTAGGCAATACTAGAAGTATGAGGTTCAATGATGTAACAAAAGAGTCCAACAAAAAACAACTGAAGCACTACAATGTGACAACAATATGAAAACACTTGCATGAGGATCTACGAAAACACTTGCATGAGCATTATACAAGACATGGGGATCAATACACATAAAACAGCAGCAACAAAAGAAGGTAAGTTGCTAAGTGGTAACAACTTATCACAGAAATTGCTTCTAAAAATATGTAAGTCTAATACTTTAATGCACTTTATGATTTGGCACATCACACTAATGTAGCATTTGCATGTTTAAACCTTTCAACAATTGCACATTTTCACAATTTTCTTGTTTTTGACCAAGATTTTTCAACAGATCAGCTAAACCCAATATCAGCATCAGAATGCATGGTGACATTAAGTATTTACAATCAATGTATTAAAATGCAAAAGGACGTTTTAAAAAGTGCATTCTACACAAGCTTCTCAAGGCACCAAGTCTTGAGTATTCTAATGATGGGCAAACTAGGCCCAAGCACAACTGCAACAAAGGTTCAGCAAAAATGGTCTGCATTCAACAAAAATTCCCATGCAAACAATGTCAATTGTTTTCCTATGCCCAAAACCATATCATTCCAATAAAAAACAAATGTACTTAAGTATTAATTATCCACTTCAGTGACCATGGCATGCAAGAACAGATAATCAACCCGGCAAAGCAGTATTCAAAATTATAAAATTATCCTTATTTTCAATTACCTTTCACCTATAATATTTTTGGGACAAATTAGTAATGATTGACCCATTCACATAATTTAAGGAAACAAAACTACTTCTATAACAAAGGGAAGCAACATGATGAAATTAAAATCTGGATCTAGAAGAGAATAGTCTTTTACATGAAAAAAGTGACATAGAAACAATGTTTTTATTGATGACCACAGAGTAACAATGCATTCACTATGTGGAAATATAACCGTGGACATACGCAATAAGTCTGAATTTTTTTCAAGCTTGCAAAACCAGTCATGTCACATGTATATGATATCACAATCCATGTATGAATGGACGATTGATATAGCAGATAATGTCAGTCAATCATTTCAATTCATAAGGTTAAATGATAGAACAACAAGCATCAGAAAACTGGAAAGAAAAGCACAGAATAGCTGGGCATGCAAGAAGGATGTCAAGAACATGCATACAAGCAGCACAATTAACAAAAATTGTGGATGTACAATGCATGGCCACACAAGTCTAAAAACCAAGGCAGTTGTGAACAAGATATCATGGATGATGCAAGCATTTTTAGATGAAACACATGGGACAAAGCAAACATATATGAAAAGCCAAAACGCCATCACTGTTTAATTCAAAAGATGCGGCAGGCGGTAATAGACTAAAGATAAGCTCAAGATTCCAACACGAATTTCTTAGAAAGGAGCTTCATGAAAATAAAAAAATTTGGAATAGCCTGAAGGGATATACAAAAAGTGGAAACTTTAATTTGAAGTTAGCACTTCCATTTTGGTAGAGTTTCTCTACAAGACTTTCTCATCTTCCATGCAGTTCTTACTTTCAAGGGCAAATCATTACAATTTTTCTTTACACAAGACAATGACCTAGATTAGCGTTTCTTAAACATTTGTGAGACACGGACCCCTAACACATCCTAATAAAAGTTATGGACCCGTCAAGAAGAAATATTACAATAAATATTTGAAATTAGGTTTCAGTCATTGTAGATGGATTCAAAATGTTTACAAAACCTATTACCCTTTTTGTAATGTCAGAGCAAACACATTAACCTTGTAAATCACAGTTATGGACCGTTTAAAGACATTCACAGACCCCAGGTTAAGAACCCATGACCTAGATGCTTGGTTTTCTTCTCAAAGAAAGCCTATGCGTATATTCGTACACTTGCCATGGAATCAATCAAATATGTCATCTACACTCAGTACTTATGGTAAATGCAATATTGAAATTATTAGGCAAAAATTTAACAAGGAAAACATTACTGCTTTTTATGAAGATTTCTGCTATAGAAAAGCATACTACCCAGCTTTAAAAAACATACTTCAGAGCTTAGTTACAAAAAAGTAAAAGTGTACTAAAAACCACAAAATAATCAAGAAATTTTACAGTAGCAGTCTAGGTGGTTTAGGCAAAGCTACCATCTTTTGTAATATACTCTTATGGGAGAAAGCCAGTCCTGTAATACAAAAGTGATGGTAACCTCAAATATCACATTGACACCGACTTCAGTCAAAAACCTCCAATATATAATTGACATTAACTTTATTTTATAATATTTATGATTCCCAGCCTTGTGTTTCCATCTCCGTTTGCGTTTACTGTCTTCCCTTCAGGCAGTACGCATGCAACTTTTATACTTAATGGTTGATGGTGCAATGGTGAATATGATACTTTTTCATGGTCCATTTGTTGACTTGAGGAGCTATCCTATAACAGCTTGTTCTAAAGCTGCAATAATATTGTATTGCTGTCACTAAGAGCACATAATGAGCTTGGCTTACAAAAACATTGAAAATTACATTTTTTCATACCATGGATGATATTCAGTTCACAGACTCATTTTATCAAAGATGTAGGAAAAGCGCAGCACAGCCATGAGTCATGATCATTATCATTATCATCACATTTACCACACATGCAATAATCCACAGTCCAGGTTAAGTCAAACTCAACTGCTGAGTTAATGAGTAGCCTCGATCAGTGGGCAATGATCAATGAAACTAATCAATGGTAATAGGCTACGATAAAAATGGAAATAAGATCTGAATATAATCTCTATTTTAAGTTTAACGCCGTTGTAAAACGTTTTGTTTTGTCTGTTTTTATCAATTTGCGTTGCGCAGACAGTGTGTGTGCTTGTACTTATGGACTTCGTGTCTGATTACAAATTTAGGCTCAAAACTGCTAAGCTAGACAACACAACAAAGCAAATAAAGTAGTACAGAAAGTATTTTATCCAATGTGGTACACCCTATCCCTGAAACTGTAGTGGAATATTTCAGTAGAACCAGAAGCACGCCTATCCAACCTCTACTGTTGTCCTGCTGCAGCACCTTCATCTTTCAGACCCAGCCACAGAGTTCGGCAGTCGAAACCACACATTGTTTTTGCTCCCATTGTTGCTACGAAACCATTAGCCCATAGCCATTTCTTTTCGACGGTTGAACGTTTTGTCGTTACTCAACCGTAGCATTAAAATCACCAGAAAAAAAGTTCAAGGATTTGAGCACAGAACGGGTTTGGGCTGATGAATGCGCAACTCCAAGGGCAAGAAACAAAAGTATATGGGTGAACGCAATTCTGTTAAACATATTGTTTGAATTTACAAAATATCAATGGCAGTGACGTCATGTTTACAGAGTCCTGGGTAAACTTCTCACAAAGAAGTTTTCGACTGATTTATTTCGGAAGAAAAGCATTTTTGATGTTTTTCAAAACCTCTAAACGTTCATCAGTGCCAATGACACTGTTAAAGGTAGGGCCAAACTTCATTTCTACCAGGTCGAAGATCAATGGTACATCGCAGAATCCAGAGGTTTTCGGACGCCTTGTCAAAGCAAAATGAAGAGTCAAGCAATCAAATGCCAACAGACAGCACCTGAAATCCAGGCAGTTGGTTTCCAGCAGAGGTGGCCGATTGGCCGGAGTCAAATTTTCAGACTGCGACTCCGCTCTTGTCCCAAAATTTTTTAATCCGCATCCGAGTCCGAAATTCTTTCTAATTTGAAAATCCAAATCCTGTTCAGACTCCGACTACCATCAATGCAACCGAAATTCAGCAATGTTTTGGAGCCAAAAGATCACCACATATTGATTTTCAGCTCTATTGCCTTCGTTAAGTTGAAAGGGATTGAGAGTTATGAGACAGAGATGTGCGGACTGTCATATTTTGCGATCCAGATCCAGTCCTGATTTGTTAAAACTCAGTCCAAGCAAGTCCAACCATGGTCCAAAATTTTTTTCAAACGAAAAGTCCAAGTCTTAAATACAGTCCAAAAATTTTGAAAAATGCAGCATTTTCACAACAAAAATGCCGCATTTCTTTTCCATTTACTAAGTCCAAATCCGGTCCGAAACCTAAATTTTGAAGTGATTTACAGCCCGGATTCAATCTAAATCCAACAAAATTTGCTATAGTCCGGGTCCAGTCCAATGCAAGTCCAGTCCAATGCTCATCTCTGTTATGTGAAGCTTTAATGTACATTTTGATAAAATTTTTGATATGGTTGCCCTTTGCATTTGTGTTAAGGCTTAGTTTGGCTCAATCAGAGTTCAGAATTTTGTCTGAGCGCATGTTCAGAGTTGGAATCAATATTTATCAAACAGGTAATCAGCTGCTGACCTTTACAATCACTTTGCAATCAGTCTTTCGTAAAAATTGAAAATTAACTCTCAGTTAAAATATTTGTCAGATATCTGGTTAATTAGTGAAGTTTAAATTACTTATCCTAACTAGCGTTTCAACATTTAACATTTTATAACTTTATTTAGAAACTATAGTATTACATGTATGGGCTATTTGATAAGCAGTGACGATGTTGCCTCTTGAGGCAAAAACTATTTTGCTCAGTGCCGTATCAGCCCAACTCTTCCCCCCCCCACAAAAATTCTTACAGCGGCCCCCCAATGGTGATTTATAAAAAATGTTATGCTACATCTCGAGGCCAAAAAGCCTTCAAAACAAAATATCCCGATTGCAGACACAATTTTGGCAGAACCAGGCCCGTATCCAGGTTTTAAGGTTTGGGGGAGAAAAATATATTTGTAGGAGCAAAAATTTTAATTTCATCATATATTTAAAACAAACTTTTCTGAGCACAACAAAATTTTTGAGGGAAAAAAAGATTACGGGGTAACTGCCCCCGAATGTCCCACCGTGTCTGCGAGCCTGGGCAGAACCGTCGCCAGAAAGTCTTCCATTGGGGTCCTTCGTGTTTGTGCAGTGGAACTTGACATTTTGCATATTTATTTTTAATTCACAACATGAGCAGCATTTGCAGATTGTGCAAATTACATTATAAATATTTCCATCAAATACCCATAGTAGGCTCGTAGTTTCCAACTAAAATTTTTTGAAGGAACTTCACAAAAGGAATTGGGTCTTAAATAATTCTCATTTAATTGACGCCGATCATTTAGTGATGTCGTAATGAAATGCAAATGTAAAAATATGAAATGCGAAACGCAATGAAATGCAGGAATTGGGTGGCAAATCATTGTCATTTAATTGACGGCGATTATTTAGAGATGTCGTAATGAAATACAAATGTAAAAAAAATTGTAGGAAAGCAGAATCAATCCCATAGTCCAGTTATCAAAATATTATTACCGAAGGAGCAAAGATGAGGCCGGTCAAAGCATGTGAGCCGCGATAACCGTTTTCTTTCATTAGCACAAATTGATAGGCTTTACTATGAGCTTAAGGGAAAAATGCTTATAAAACGTGCGCTTTGGGCTTTTTACTGGTCGAAATACGCATGCATAAACCTTGCTGATGTCTGGACTGTTAATCTCTTGGTGCATGGCGCATGTTTAGATTAATAACATTTTATATCTCATATCGCCTATAAATGTTAACAAATATAGAGTGAGGCCTACACGGATGCAACGGTTAACATCCATAATCCATCAACTGCACTACACTGTTTTGGGACAACCCCAAAATATACTCTTTTAAATTACACAATTAACTCCATCTGGCTGTCTGAACATCAGGCTGCTCAAATGTGCAGCTTTGATAGTAAGCAAGAGATGGTACGGGCCGCAAACAGCCATTCTTCGGGCAGTCCGCTAACAATTTTTTTGCGTGACGTCATTCCGGTGTCAAGCGAAATTTCTGACTTGCGACATTTCTGACTTCACACCATGTACGCATGCATAGAGTAATATTCTGCATACCAAATACGTTGATAAAACTGATTGTTAGGGCTTAGGGATTCGTGTTTAGGTAAGTATGTCGGATTAGGGTATGGGTTATGGTGAGAAAAAGAAAAATAATTGAGGTCAAGGACTAAGTCCGAAAATTTTCAATGGTGAAACTTATTCCCGTGCTATAGCTTGTCGTGGGTACCCGACATCTAACCAAAATGTTTTAATTTACACAACACATCAAAAAATGAATTACCAGACGTTATTTCTTTATTCTGAGAAGCAAAATAGCTGTAAAACAACAACAGGTCAGAAATTTCGCTGAGGTCAGAAATTTCGCTTGACACCGGGCCGCTGCGGTCTCCTCGCCAATTAGGCGAAAATTCTTGTTTTTGCAGTTTCAAAATCAAAATCTCACAAGGAAATGTTTTGCTGCTGTTCTCTCCATTTTACCGTTCTGCTAATGTTCTCTTTCACTTGTTTCCACGCAAACCAGTAAACCATCTTATGAATCAATCACAGCAACAAAAACTTTCATTATAGTTCATCGCTGTCTCCCAGGTTTAGGCAGAACCGTGGTCAGAAAGTTTTTAATAGGGGGTCTTTGCGTTTGTGCGAGTTGGCTTGACATTATAAAAATTGACAAAAACTCCACTGATTTATAGTGTTTCAGGGCTTGGAGCTTTGTTTGGGGGACTAAGCCCACCAAAGCTCGACCGTGGCGACGGGACTGGGTTCTGGTTTGGTACAGGTGTTATCAAACTTCCTCTGGCCATGTACCCCTTCAGCATTTCGATAGATGAACATGTACCCCAAAATTTCTTGTGACAAAAAGGCTGTGAAAAATAACAAGAATGTATTTACTAATAAGCACATATTGAGTTTGAAATTAATATTCACTGATGTATGTATAAATATTTCGAAATGAATAATATGTAAATATATTTTTCCCTTCTATTGCTAACCTCAAATGTACCCCTTCAGATAGGCAAATGCACCCCTACTAGGGGTACAAGTACCCCAGTTTGGGGACTCCTAGTTTAGGATCAAGCGTTAGGTTTAGGTTACGGTTTAAGGTTTGGGTTCCGTATGTTACTAGCAAGTGTAGTGCAGCCTAGCACACACTTGTGTGTTAGTGTCAGGTTACAGGCGGCGGACTAATAAGTTTTCAGAAGTGCTCTGGCGGACCTATGGCCATTAAGACCAAATGGTTTTATTTTCCAAAGGACAATAAACTGAAAACGTAAGTGCTGTTACTTTCATTTTGAGATTATGGTATATACGGGACACGGGCCAGCCCGGGCCAGAAAATAAGTTGTGGTTTAGCATAGACGGGCTGGGCTGGGCAATTTCTTGTTAGCTCCAGGCAGACCGGGCTGCAAAAGTGCTGCCCCGTGCCATCTCTATCGTAAGCACCATAGGTAGCTTGCTGCTATGCAGTACAAAATAATAGAAAACTACTTGGGCTAGACAAAGTGCCGACATTTTTTTACAACATTCACTACACAAAACATGTTGATCAAGTGGAAGTCTGACTTCTCGACGTATACAATTAGACATGCAGGCAGGGCCGGATAAATGACCGTGAGGCCCACCAGGGCAAAGCAAGCCTGTAACCAGCTTGGGACACCAGGTGGGGCAAATAATTTTATGAGAGGGGCCCAAATCTTTTAGACTTTGTCCAATATTTATTATTTTAGTATTTTATTGACAAACAGCCAATGAAGGCAGGCCAAGGGCTGAAGGAATCATTGGCAACGCAAAGACTAACACAGAAGAAAAATGACACACATACACACAAATAAAACAGTACAAACAGAAAACGTGTCAAACGGTAAGGTCATATTAAAAGGG
>Ga0210059_1006111_pt1 | contig 19328 bp, 6 predicted proteins | sample Ectturendosymbi2_FD_188042 | JGI IMG/M metagenome (GOLD analysis project Ga0210059, IMG submission 188042) | Ecteinascidia turbinata endosymbiont from Florida, USA - Sample 2 (SPAdes) (version 2) | ecosystem: Host-associated > Tunicates > Ascidians > Unclassified | place: Key West, Florida... | reverse complement strand
TAAATCGCAAACTTTGTAATGAATAAATTCTTTGTATCAAATAAATTTTCTGAAAATAGTGTGACATAGTTTTACATAATGCAACACGAAAGTTTTCAAATTACTGGCGGCCGTACTTTTTAGAAGCAACGCACTGCGGCCGGCAATAGCAAAAAGGTTGCACACCCCTGAACTAGTTAGATGTTTCAGTCATTTATTTATCTGAGTAAACGTCTTTTAAAAAATTTTTTGAGTAAACACTTCTTTCATGAGTCAGTTTTTTTTGTCGCCACTAGTATTCTTAACGTCAGTCAGTTTGTTAAGATGTTATGATTTATGAGCTTGTATTACGAATTTTTGATTGTAGTCTTGAGTTTGTTTTTTCTCTGCTGTTACTTCAGCCTTTCAACTTTTCACCTGTAAGCTTTGCTTGCAATTTTCAGGACTGAGGATGCGTAATTTTACGTGAAATCGATTTCCTATTAGAAATTTGCTGATCGATTCCTTGCTTACACCCATCGTGGAAAGTACATACTTGTTTAAAGTCTTGTGACACGTTTTGTTGAAAAATATTATTGTACAAAAATGCTTGTGTTGATGTGGGTTGTCTTTAAATCAGTAATTAGTATTGTACACGATGCACCTCACCTGTGTGTATGTGAAAAAGATGTTAAATTCTTTATGATTTTTGTGGCTATAATAAGTATGTGAGTAATGTGCTAGTAACCAAAAGTGACATAACACGCCTGTGAAATGAGTTTGTATTCTGTAATAAGTATTATTGGATCTTTAATCAGAGTTAGTAATCAGCCCTATTACTTAAATAAGAAAAACTGCATGTTAAAGGCTGGATGTAAAACCACCCAGAAAACTGAATTACTGTTAACTTCTTCTCAGTCTATGGACTTGTGCATAAAAAGGTTGCCAGCATAGAGACCTTAGATTGATTTAAAGCATTACTTGCGCCACAGTGATCTCTACTGTGACATTTACTTTAATGCAACAAGAATGTGTCCACCAACTAGTGTTACTCAGTCGTGCTTGAGAATGTCAGTTGAGTTGATGAGTAAAGCTGGATGCACAGGGGATGCGTCCTGTGCGTTTTTTGGGCGCATGCGTCTGATTTCGTGACGTCACGTCCTTTTCTGATGCGTCTGGTATGGTCTGCGTTCGAGTAAAAGTGAGTCATAGCAGTGAGTCTGATGCGTCAATATAGAAACACGTCCCTACTCGTCATAAACTTGTATTTTAGTGCAAATAAAAGCACTGTGTACACGAGTAACTATGATAAAGTATACGAGTTGCTATGATAGAGTTTTCACTTGTTTGCTTAATTCGTCACTTCGCCTAAATCGTCACTTTTTCTAATCCCCTTGAGGTGACGAATTAGGCAAATTCTACTGTAGTATCAAAACGGCTTTGAGCGAACCTTTTGGCATGCAAAAGGCTTTATGACATCATCCAAATATAGAGAGCGCACACATGAAGCTGCGATTGACAACATGGCTGATGAGGATAATCTGCTATCTGTCATATGAGATCTGTTGAAGGTTTTGATCAGTTTCAGTTTGCTGAAACTCTTTTCAGGTCTGGCGACAGCATCGGGGCAGTTTAGCACAATCCGACGCGAAATAAATACATTACGATAAACTTCATCAAGACGTGTCTTGAGAATAGAGCTTAACAAAAGAAATTGGGTCTTAATCACTGTCTTTTAATTAACGACGATTATTTAGAGATGTTGCAATGAAATGAAAACGTTAAAAATTTTGCAGGAAATTAGAATCAAGAGTATCGTTCCTCTACGAAAACACTGTTACCGTAGGAACAAACCTGAGGCTGGTCAAAGCAATCCGCCGTGACGAACGTTTTCTTTCATTAGCGTTTAAATGTATTTTGCACCGTGGTTTTAACTGGCCGAAATACGCATGCATATACCTTTCTGATGTCTAGACTTGTTAATCACTTGGTGCATGGCACATGTTTAGATTAATAACAGTTTGTATCTCAAATGGCTATAAATGTTGACAAATATAGACCAAGGGGGCCTACGTGGACGGAACATGGTTAATATCCATAAACCACTAACTGCACTACTCGGTTGGGCCAAGCTTAGCAGTGATTGCTAAATTAACTCTTCTAACTACACTATGAACTCCATCTTGCTGCCTGAACAGCAGGCTGCGCAAATGTGTAAGTTTGGTCGTAAGCACCAAAGGTATCTTGCTTCTATGCAGTACAAAATACGAGAAAACTGCCTGAGCTAGCCATAATACATTTTTTCATAACAATCACTACAAAAAATACGTTAATCAGGTGTAAATTTGATTTCTGGACGTATACAACTAGGCACATAGACTAGCTTCACGTTCAACACCCCAAGCAATGAATGGTAACTCTTTACGCTCAAGCAACAAATACGTTTATTACCTCACAAACGTACCAAAAATGATCAGGCGATGTCATTCTAGGTAACAGTGGCAGGTACTGCTCTGTCTATAAATTACAGGACAATACAGAATACGGATTGATAAAAACTTCATTGATTTCTAGTGTTTCACATTTCAATTTGGGGTTTGAAACTTTGTTTGGGGCTCAAAAAAGTCCCCCGTGGCGACGGGACTGAATTTTGGGCCCCTGTGTCGCTAGGCGTAAACTTGTGGATATTTGTCTGATACAAATAATCGCGTATTCTGGTTAAACACATACAAAAAATCTTGGCAAGTTGGTTATGCGATAAACTGGATTCGTCTGTACTAACATCCGAAATCACCAGAAAACACGCCGAGATATTTTTGAAAAACGCTAAAAACAAAAACCTACTAAAGATCAAAAGAATACTAAATACCGAAATAAAAACTAACAGGGGGCCCATTTTCTTACACTTAGCCTGCCAGGGGGGGGGGTGCGCACCCTTGACCCCCCTCAGTTACGTCACTGACGATGACGTATGTTCATGTGGTAAATCCTCCATCAATATTTGTTCGTTAGACTCTCTGTTCATGTTAAGACTGCTAACAGGGGTTAACAGCAAAATTTCCGTGATAACAGAATCGAGTATATAAAGCTGGAACATAGAATATTTTGTGACATTATTTTATTGTGTATATCTTTAGGCAAGCAAAAGGAATATCGTGCATTTTTTCACTTTTCATTCATAAGCCATCCACCCTCTGGTCATCCTATGGCGAATTCGCTAAATATTCCAAGTGTCAATCTCAAGCAGCGCTTGGAAAGACGAGCAGTGGCGTAACTGTCGGAGAGCAGAGGGGCGAATCGCCCCCCAAGGAAAGCTAAACGTAAAAACCGGGCCCCCACTTGGCTTATATTTTGCGATTTTCGGAGTATTTTCCAATGATTTAGAGTTTTAGTATAGCCATCCACGTCTGTATTCATCGTCATTTCTCAATTATTTTATGAGTGTTGGCTGGTGGGCTCCCTACAGTGGCCAGTGGGCCATTTTCAGCCAAGACCCCCCCTGGTTCAAACCTCTAGTTACGCCACTGAAGACGAGCCTCGTTGAGACCTCCAGCAATAAAAAAATATGAGACGAAAAAGGAAAACATTGTTTGACTTACTTTGTTGCTTTTGCAGAATGGAGGGCAATGCTTCAGTTCTGCAACGGCGCGAAGTACCTACCGGAAACACGGTTCTTCAACTAACTGTGCGAATGATGGAAAAGGAGGGTTTTGGGCAAACCGTGTATACGAGCTAGTTGAAGTTGCCAAAGGTAGTTTCAAGTAAAATCGCATTTAGCTCTAGTCATTTTCCATCGCTTGTGCTACTTTTCCAAAAACTTTGTATAAACGACGGTATGATAAATGAGGCGATTGTTTTACCTTTTTTCCACAAGATAAGGAACAAACAGAGCCATTAGATCACAGCCATCCTATCAATGTCGATTTTTCTTGGGGATAAGTTAGGAGTGCCCAACCAGTCGATCGCTATTCTACTGTCAGACATAGACAGTGTTGCCAGATATTAAAAAGCTTTACAGCCAAATTCACATAAAAATGGCCAAAAGCAGCCAAATTTAGCAAAAGCCTGTGGAATTAGCCAATTCTAAAAAACAAAGAAAACGTTAAAATCTACTGAATGCTACAGTTTGTCAGTTACTTACTTTACACATCAATGGACAGTAAAATAATTACTCTTTGACGCAATAAGGGACCACGTGATCTTTGCAAAATTACTGTGTTTACAAAAGTAGTGGCTACAACCTACAGATACATGTAGCTGCGCCTCAGCTGAAATTTCTAACGTGTATCTCTCTCCTCCGCCATTTACAAAACTATTTACAAACGCACAACGACTAAAATCGGACTCTCATGTGATGAGCTGATCAGTGAAGGCTGACTACATACACTACAGGATTTCCTCTGGACTGCAAAGACCTTACAGTTTACACAACGGGCTAAAAATTAGTTCAGCGGTAGCATACTCTCTGAACACCTTACGGACCACAAAGCCACTATACTGACTCAGACTTTGTCCAATTATAACTTGCCCACAGATAGATCTAGAGAGTTGCTCAAACCCTCTAAAGAAGCAGAAAGTCTCCTGGTTTCGATTTGAAAAAGTCCAGACGCTTTTGGATTTGAACTTTTTTTGGTGTGACGTCACGACTGTGTGAGGCTAAGGGATTTTTTGATGACGCTATCAGGGCCTGAGAAAAAATTCAAGTGACAATTTACTTTTTTTTTCTTTCAAAATAAACTAGCCCAAAATCCACATCTTTAGAGCTTTTGATTGGCCATTTAGCGTTATTGCAAGCTATGGTCAAAAAACAATAATTAATTAATCAATCCACTGGGAAGTCCCTAGGAGATTAATTTGATTAGTTATTGTTTCACAAAACCATACAGATTGTTTTCAAACAAGGCATCTGACACAATGGTTAACTTGGTGTGGGCGAACACTTACATTTCTAGGTATGTAATGCATAGTTGGGTAAGGCATTGTTATGGGCAACTCGTAAACGTTTCATACTAGTCTGTGTGAATGTGCTCCACAATTGCCAAGCATACATTGGCATGCAATAAGAACAGAATAGAGTGTTTTTGCTTCAGGTGAACACTGATCCAATGTGCCTTTGAGCTCGTTTATTGGGCAGTACAGCAGTTTCACTTGTCTCTGGGTGTCATTGTCACCATCCAGCGAGGCACTTAGTAGCACACCAAGATATTTGACTTGGTCAGAAAATTGTACACGTACAACATTCAGAAAAATATTCAGTGGAGCAGTTTGTAGTTTTGGGGACAAAAAGAACACTAATAGTTTTGTTGCAATTGAAAGCGATTTCATGTTCAGCAGCATACTCACCACAAACACTCAAGAGTCATTGGAGCTATATGACTACCTCGCAGGAAATTAACTTAGAGGTCACCATCAAATCAAGAGTTTCAGGAAAAACAATAAAACCAGCGTAGGACAATTGGCTGGATAACCTATGGCAGGCCTGCACAACGTACGGCCCGCGCGACGAATGCATCCCGCGAAAGGTTTTCTTGCTGCCTACGAGCGCTATATCAATTGCAGAAAATGTTGCGAAAGCTCGGCCTCGAATAAGTAATGACCGCTTCAGAATTTCTTCCATACTACAACGAAATCTCTACATCGAAATGAAATATACTGTTGCAGCCCGCGGCAAATTTATATTGATAATTTGGTCCTTCGAGTTTTCTGAGTTAATTGTGCAGGCCTGACCTAGGGTGTTTCAGTGTCTCGACCTTTCACAATGATCGTTCACAATAATAATACTAATAGTTTAATATTGTTTTGCCAACAAATTAAAGCTTATATGGCTGGGAATCTGAGATAAACAGTTGATCATTTGAACGAGAATGATAAAGCGGGTCCAGTATGTAATAAGAACGAGTGCCCGAGCTTAATCCTACAACTTGCGGGGTTCAGAAGCATTTAATTGTGTAACGTCTTCACTCCCACACACAAGGTGCTAGATGCATCGCAGTAACAAGGTACACACAAATACTGGTAATCAGCAAAATGATTTTCTGGTAATCAGTAAAATGATTCTATTCCATCATTGAAGCCACTTTTATAAACTCGTTTTCATTACTCGTCGTAGAACAGCACTTTGCCCACAGCACTGACTTCATTCAATTTCCCCAAATCCACACATTTATTGGAAAATCTTGTTATTGCCAGTTGCACTGGAAAGTCTGGGCTGCTGGCGAGATACGACAGATCGAGCTATACCTGCCTTGGAAGGATTAGATCGCGTTTTGGACGGAAACTACAGTATTCGTCAGGAAGCAATTGAAAAATGCGTCCAGGCTGGATTTACCCGCGGTTACAGCATCATCGCTTTGCAGAACGGGGGTCTGTGCTCAGGTTCACGTAACGCCGGTGAAACTTACCGGAAATATGGAGAAGTAAGCAGCTGCTCAGCGAAAGGAGAACCCAGCGTCAATCACGTCTATCGCATGAATTTCCAAGCCGTGACGTAAGTTAGTTTTGTACTTGCAACCCGACGACTAGGCATTTAAATACAACCTGGGCATAATAGGTGTAGGAGAGGGCAATTATTTAAGGGTGCGAAGAATATTTTGCCAAAATTTCCCTAAATTTGCCCGAAAAACTTTATACGGCAAACGTTCTCCCTGCAAATTTTCTGTAGCTGTTGGTACATTATATTTTCCTCTTCCAAGTTGCAACAGACTTGAAAATAGAAAATTTGGTACTTGAAATTTGTTTTTTGATAACCAAACTGATAAAAAGAACGCTAGGCTATGCAAGAACATTGTCAGAAGCCAGCTGGCTCAATGCCCTTTAGCCGCTGCCTCACAGTTCTGAAGTTTTCCATTCGCATTCCAGCTGTTGCTGTTAGCAAGGAACCTCACACCTAGCTGAGGTAGGCCTATGCCTGCTTCCTTCTCTGAAGACATCAATGGGGCATGTATCATATTGTTTATACTATGACGGCACTGCAGTCATATGCCGTGAGTCTCACAACATTGTGCGTTCAACTACACATATGGGCAACAAACAGTATGGCAAAATGTGTTCATCCAAACACTGTAGTCAAAATTAAAAACAAAAATTTTTCTGTACTTGCCTGGCATGGACTCTACTAACATGAAGTAGGTGCCCTGCAGCATACTCGATTACCTCAGTATACAATTAATAAAGTACGTTTTCCTTCTTTCGCCCAAACTTCCAAGTGAGTCAGTTTCCCATCAACTCCCATAAACTAAAACAAGAAATCACTGGAAACAGTTTGTTGATTTTATAGATATTTAATGTGTTTTCCAAGACGCAATTAACATTGATTTAAACAGTCATTAACAAAAAAGTATAATTCCATTAAAATCCTTGAAAAATGTCGAAGCTTCTTTGCCCAAATTTTTTGAGATTTTTCCCAAATTTTCGACAAATCAAAATGTTTGGGGGTGCGCTTGCACTCCTGCACCCACACCTCCTCCAACACTGTGGGCATTTATGCAATACGAACGACGATCATATCATGAATGTATAGTTCAGGTTTGATATACGTTTTTCTGTAATTCGCGCGACTAAGCGGATCGCTTTTTGTATTGCTTCATCTCATGCAGGCAGAAATCAAAGCGAAAAAGATAAACATTTCTGATTACTTGCAAACTATCTCGAACAAATATGTGGTAAATTGAAATGGCAATGCAGACATGCCGTTGATAGGCGCCGTCTGGAAAGAGGGCGCAAGATTCAATCAAAGTCCTTGCAAATGACCAAAAATTGTAAAATACAAAAATCAACTTAGTAATATTTTATTACAATGAATAAGCTTGAATGCGGTTAAAAATGCAGTCACGCAATGATGAAAGAAAGCACTTAAACCTGGTTTAATTAAAGTACGTTACACAAAATTCAGGCTATATGAATTTCTCTAATTCCTAATTAAAAAATCGACAGTTTTTAAGAAATTAAACAAACTTATTTAAAGTTTCATCAAAATGCACTGAAACAATCTTAATCGAAAAATAAAGATATCAAACTAATCCAGTGCTTTTCAACCTTTTTGTCATTGTGGAATCCCTGATACACTTTCGCGTTTGTCATGAAACCCTCGTTAACAAAAATTTTAAAAACACGAATTACTTGCAAGAAAATGCAATATTTCGTTATTAGACACTTCAGCAAATAAACAGTTATTACAGAAGGTAAAAAGCAAGAAATTTAATGACTCGGTAGTTTTTGTTCTTGTTAGATTCTTGCGTATCTGCTACATTCAGAATTTCGCAAAAAAAAACGTATTTCAAATATGTGTCGTCCCATTTTCTAACATCGGCAATTGAATTACATTAGGTCCGCTTCGGCTTAAGTACCTCTTTTACATTTGAACTACAATGCTCATAACCGTCCACACCTTCGCTGTTGTTATTATTTCGCTACACATAAGAAAATATGCTACCTTGCTTCATCTGGCTTGACTAAATAGTAAAATGTTGGGATTCACATTGTTTTTACTATATTCTCACAAAGGCTGAACAACAACAGCGGCTCTAGTCCGTTGTCTACTCTCTACTACTCCGATGTACAGTACTGTGAACTGTACACCGACAACATCTTATAACTATGATGCAAAATTAACGTTCTTCTTAATTGCACAATACCGAACAAGTGACGCAACAACTCTCAATATTTCTTGTTCCGCTATCTGCACTCAACCCCCTGTACCAACTGACTGGCCTATTGGAGTGTGAATGCCTCACGGTGATCTAAAAATTACATAATGACGCATCAACATACTGAAGCAAAAATCATTTCCATTAAAAAATGAGGAACCCTCACGGAACCCTTAAAACTCACGGGACCCCACTACATGTTTTGCGGAACCCTAGTGTTCCGCGGAAACCCTGTTGAAGAGCACTGAACTAATCTAAAAACGCAACGAAAATCAGATTTTGTGCCTGAGTTTTCATCCGTTTTGCTGTAAAACAGTTTTTTGCAGTGGTTCTTTTCTCATTGTATTTGGTCACTAGTTCGTCAATAACTAGAAGCACTTCCAACAAAAGGAAACCTTTGATCAGCAGACAAAGTTATTGGTCATTCAAAGGTAACGTGAACTTGACGCGAAACTTACGTGTCATGTTACTGATTGATTTGGAACATTTGTTTCAGAGACAGTGTCGATCAAATTCTAAATTTGCTTTTGCTGGTTTCGAAAACTTTTGACGTGAACAGAATGTGAGTGCAAAGATTTAAAACAAATTATTTTCTTGAATACTATTGCACCAAAAGCTATTTTAATCTTTTCCATCAAATCCAAGAAAGCAAGCCCTCTTATGCTCTTAATATTTAATAAGCCTGACGAGGTCACAAAATGTGATATTTCGCCACTTATACTTAAAAGGTTTGGGCAACTTTAATAAATAGTATTTCATATGAAAGTGAACCTGAATGAAAAATTGACCTACAAACGGAAGCAAGGCTAGGAGCAGACATAGAACAACATGGAAATATTTTGGCGTTGTAAAAATACGATCGAAATCCCAGATGCCCCAATGGTTAATAACGCCAGGCTACATATTTCCATAAATATAGATCTTTTCAAAGGTATCCATGTGGGGGCCCGAACGGCTGTACAAACTTTCACACTTTGTTAGGAAGCAACAATAAAGATCACCCGACGAGATCACTCTGTTATTGGTTCTTCGCGGCACATATACACTTTGTGCTGTTCTTAGACCATTTCCCGTTAGTGGTGTATTGCGCATACGACACATCGCTGACAAAGCTTCGTCAGCACATACCAAGCAATGTGGGCAATTCCAAATCAGAAGGAAAGTAACCAGTATGGAGTGAAGCGTCATTTTAATAAGAAAACATTTGAGTATGTACTTGTGTAGCCTCGCAGAATTGTAAGTCGGGCCGGGCTTTTCGGGTCGGGTAGGGTTTCGCTCCGGGCTAGGACTTAAGTTTGTCAAAATATTTCGGGCCGATTTCGGGCCAGCATACAAAGTTTTTTGATAACATTCAGATGTAGATTTGCTGTGCTTACCGCGGTGACTTCTGTGAGTGAAGTGATTGTGGCTTTTCTTCAGCTAAATTCTATTTGCAAACGCAGCTGCGTTCTTTTGTTATCTGCCCGGATTAGCCTCAACCTATTTTTGAGAAGCGGTGAGGAAATAAGCACGCGATGAAGTTGCTTCGAAAAGATCAATCACTTACGCGATTCTTGGCTTGCTTTAAGAAATGATGGCCTATAAACCGGCTTTTCGTGTCTATAGCGCTATCCAAAGAGTTTCTTTTATGCTAATAGCGCCATTATGGATAGTTTCGTGATAGTTTCTTTTTTCTTGAGAAACATTACATTCCGCAGTATTATCGTGGACTAACAACCTAAGATCGTGCTTGTTTAAGCCAATGTTTTGGTCAAGGTAATTGCTATTTTGGGTGTGATAAGACGGTGTAGCTGCAGCTATACCCGTACACTACGTTTTTGATGCCCCGGAGTTGCGCATATCTTGACTCACTCGGTAAATTTGGCTTTTGGGCTCAAATCGGGCTTCCAAAATAAATATCGGGCCGGGTTCGGACTTGTGCGTTCGGGCTCGGGCCTGGTTCGGGCTTCAGAATGAAGCCCGTTTACAACTCTGTCCTCGCAATTAAAACCATTCTGTCTATATGGCAACAATTGTAACTTACTTGTGGTCTTTTTTCGATTTAAAGCGTAAAAAATAAAAATAATTTTGGTTTTGAAACTGCCAATAGAACAGATTTGAGTGTGAAAACCTTATTTAGGTCGCAGTAGAGACATAAGCGTGGATGGAAACTGTCTGATGTTACAACTAACAATTTTGTTACTAAATTACCAATAGGCTTCTGACAACAAAGAAAAAATTTAATTGTTTACATTTCTTGTCAGACACCACTGCTTAAAAAATCACTTTCGAAGAACTCGTAATATTATTGCACGAGTGTTGTTGCTAATTTTAGCAGGTTCAAGAACTGAACCCTGAAAAATTCTCAACAGACTAGCGTTTCTTCACAGAGCTGTGGGGCTGGAGCCCAAGCAGTCTTGGATGATTGAAGCTGGATCCGGATCTAACTATTTTAGATACCTGGAGCGGAGCCGGAGCCTTATTTTCAATTAAATTACTGTTTAACTGAATGACGTTCGTAAATTTTCAACACATATTGTGCGTTTGGAGGTTTTAAATGCGTTGTGTATTTGCAGTATACGACGTACAACGCGACGTACTAAAATGTAGTTGAAGATAGTCTTAAAAGCAAGGCAGTGGATTCAAAGCCGCAATCCGGAGCCAAACAACTTTCAATGATTGGATCTAGAGCCAAAATTTTTAGATACCTGGAGCTGGAGTTTTTGGTTCCGGCTGCCCAGCCCTACTGTTCTTCATTCACCAATACTGTAGAAAACACTGTGTTTAACTGCTTGTTAAGGTTTTAGAGCATTGCCAAACAATCGTGGCGATTTACTCGCTATCACTAATAAAACTAAACGTTGCAGTAGCCTTTTCGCTCGAACGAACCCCTTTCGAAGGAAAGAACTCTTGTTCAAGAGTTTTATCGAATTGCTCAACACAGCCCTAGATCAACATTATCAGTGTTTCTAAACGTGAAACCCATTCCTCCTCGTGGTGAACCAAGTTCAGATATAACGATTTATGATGTGATCACTTTCATTCTTTCAAAGTAAGCAGAAACACACAGTATGAGTATACAAATGTATTTGAAAAATAGGAAGTGACAACCAACAAAACGTTTTTTATTTTGTTGTGTCTGGAATGTAGTAGATGACCATTTTTGCTCATTCACAATTTTTGGGAAATCGGAGCAGGGCGTAGGACTATAACGTTTGAGGGGACTGACTACGAGTGGAAACAGTTACACAAGTACTGTTTAATTACGATTACAAATACTACTTCAAATTTTTCAAATACAGTAACAATTACTTTGTGCATAAAAACATCAATTACAAATATAACGCCTCGGGAACATCGAATCTACAAATCGCAATCACAATATAGTTGCAGTTCAGATAATAATTTTAACAAAGTAGAATTAAACAAGAACAAAAAGACTATTACAATTGTAAGTACGATTGCATGAAAATCTGCAGTCATTTACCTTCACTTTAATCACAAATTGTAATTGATCCAACCCTGACCAAGCCTTTGTTGAAGAGCGTCGAAAGCACCAAAACGCTGGTCTTTGATATGTGCAGTCGTACTTGTCTGAAAACCACTTGAAATTTACACGACTTTAATCCAGGCACGCTCAGTCATTTGTTGCCACGAGCATGGTCGAGACCGAATTGTGGGCTGGGCAGGAATGAAGTCGCTTTATTCATGACATGCTGGAAACCACAAAATATTTGATCCTTTGAAGTGGAAACACGATGGTCGCCTCGTTATTCCCCACATGATATCTGGGTGGTCATTTTTGGTGGTCCACTTTCTAAGTGCCTGCAGCAAGAAAAAGGCCTAATAGATAGTCACAAACATTGAGAAATCTGTTTAAAAACAACTTTCATGAACTTGTTTATACAGTAGAACTCGTCTAATTCGTCATCGTTTAATTCGTCAATTCGGTTAATTGGTCACTTTTTCGTCGGTCCCGGCAGAATCCCTATCTTTTGTGTACATTTCTGTTCGTCTAATTCGCCATCGTCTAATTCGTCAATTCGCTTAATTCGTCACCTCTTTCTGTCCCTGAGAAGCGTTTTGTTCGGCTAATTCGTCATTTGCAGTTTCGCTTTGGATGTCGAAGCAGCCAGTACATGTGGGAATTCAAACAAATTAAGGATCTTCATCTGAGGATTGTTGCACCTTGCAATTTGTTTATCGATTTTATAGACGAGGTGCGAAGCGCGACCTGACTCTCCATTGAAAGAACGCGGAAAAGTTTATTAAAGATTTATAAGGTGCTTGATTGAATGGAGGAGTCCAGATAGAGCAGACGAATTAAATGTTGTATTCAACCGTAACGTCATAAACGTCTGTTTTACAGCAAATAAGAGCACTATGTATGCATACGAGTTACTATAATAAAGTATACGAGCTTCTGTGATAGAGTTTTCACCTGTTTGCATAATTCGTCACTTCGCCTATTTCGTCACTTTTTTCTAATCCCCTTGAGGTGACGAATTAGGCAAATTCTACTGTATTAGTTTTATTGCAAACTTTCCAATAGGCTTTTCTTGAATCAGAAAGATAGGCTAGGCACCAAGCCAAGTTTCCAATCCTGAATTTTGCAACCATAGGCTGTATGTCAAAACGTCTGACAATATTGCATTTTACCAGGGATTTTTTTTACCAGGCGTTATTACTTACTGGAATAACTGAAGCACTTGGATATATGGTAGTGTCGTGGGATAAAATCACTAAACAGTCTACCAACATAGTTTTTTAAAACTAACACGCTCACTAAGTTGCGGACTAAGCACAGAAGCAAATCATTTCACGTTCACGAAGCCATCCAGATCCAGAGTAATTATTTTTTATTATTAACAATTATCTGGTTGAAGCAGCTTCGTTGTGTCATATTAAAAAACCGAAATGATGCTGCAGTGTAGAGGCAGTTGGTTGTGCCTAGTTCTAATGTCGCCCAATTTGAAATGTGTTTTTTTGTTTATTGCACACTAAGTTTCATAAGTCGCTTCTCTGTTTGTAAAGTTGTAAATTTTGAAAATAAATAATAGCAAATTTTGCTTTGTATTGCTTCGATAAAGACCTCCAGTAGATCATAAAGCATAGAGAGTGTGCACCTGCAAACCCTACTGAGCAAATCCACCAAGTGAGGTGTGCTGCTGTCTGAATTGACCGTGTTTACGTTTCTTCACAATGTGGGTATAATGGCAATATGTTCCGTAATCGTTTTGTACATGGAACTTACCGATGATATTACCGATGATATTGGGTGTGTATGCAAGGTCTTGTTTGTTTTTGTGTTAACGTGTGCGTGCGTTGCTATCAATGATGAGTAATGAAGCAATATAACCCGAAACACACTTTTTGTTCATACAGAAAATACTCGAAGGGGAAAAGAGACACTGCTGCTGGTACAGAAAAAGCTTGCGAAACTCACCTTAAAAATATTTTGTCTGCCACTTGCTGGCTGCAGGGCAGACCCTGAGTTTACGAATCTTTAGAGACGATTGTGGTGTTTGCGTGAAATGCATAACAAAGTCTTGTTAATAAAACGTTAACAGTTGTACATCTGCAAGGCCACACTGGCCTTGTTCTTCGTATTTTCGTCTCTGGAACCGACGCGTCGCAACAAAGACACATTGAGATAGCAGCGAAAACAAAATATTAAGGGGGTGACGAATTCTACATGAATAAGATTTTGGTAATGAGAATGCCTAGTGTTACGTGGGGTCGATTTTCTCTTTAAAAAGATTTGCTCGATAATTCGCTGAGCACAATTCATGAAAGAGACACAGCGTTACAAAGCCATGATTGAAGGTGGCTGCCAAACATACTTTTGTCTTCAACAACAATAATTCGCTGAGAATTTCTGGAGTTCACGCCTTTCTGCACCCACGCTTCAGTCGGACAAATCTTTTTCAATAAATCGCAGTGAAAAAAACCTCTTTGGTGATTACGATACCCCTATCTTCAACTACTGTAGCCGTATGTCGCTTGCGAATGATTTAGCAACTCGCCTTTCAAATAGGAGGATGCACGAACTTGGGAGTGACCCTTGCCATTCTCACGAAAAGTCGGATATTTGCTCCCGCAACAGCCATACGACAGTCTAACTGTGCCCGTCGTCAGCGGGGCACGATTGCATCGTCGCCTTCCAAGCGGGATTCTCACTTAGAGGCGTTCAGTCATAATCCGTTAGATGGCAGCATCGCATTATTGGTAGCCAAGCACGTGAACCAAATGCCTGAAACTGCGGTTCCTTTCGTACAGAGCAGAATTACTGTCACAATAACATTTCATCAGTAGAGTGAACAGTGGCGTGCAGAGGTCTGGTGATGCCCTGGGCGACTGCTTGATTGAATGCCCCCTAACAAATTCTAGTATCGAGCAGTGGCGTATGGTGGTCATTGTTATTGGATATACGCTGTCTGTGACGTCACAATATGACGTCGTATTCACGTTCGTAAACCAACGTTTCGGCGAAGTTTGTTGACACAACATGCGTATTATTCTACACGTACTCTCCTTACTCCTTGTTGCATATTGTGCCACTGTAATGAACGTAAATTATCAGCGCTGCAAGTTAGAAGGCCGGAGCAAAACACAGCACTCAACGCCGAGACAGAGCAGTTCATAACTGCAAAAATATCCTGCAACGCGTTTATCCTGGGGAGTAGAACGCACTCAGTACTACGTCAGCGCAGTGCACAACTGCAAACATATAAGGCTGTGAATTAAACCAGTGGTGTAAAACGCACTCAACACTACGAAATGGTAGTTCATAACTGCAAAAACATCAGGCTGCGCGAATGTCTCGTCGAATAGCAGCCGAGCAGAGAATGTAGGCGACTGGAATGGAGCACACCCAGGTTTGACAGTTTGAAACTTGGTAAACTGCACAAGAATTGAGAATACGCATAAAGTACGCGAGACATTGTGTGGCTGTTATATGTAGAACTACTGGGGGGGACAGAATAAATACGCGGTTGTGTGAGCCGTTATGATCAACCCGCCTTAACTGCCAATGTCGAAGCTCGAAATGATGCACATATTGCAAGCACAGGTCTTCGGCTGCATTAGCGCACATCAAAGTTTGCAACATCAACAAACGAAATGGGAAACCAGTGATGCATCAAAACGTCAGCTAAATCAAGCAGGTTGAAAAAGACTGGTATTGAAGAATATGAGGATTACTGGCACTTGAGTGCGTAAAAATTAGTGTTGACAAAAAAAGAAGTTTCGAAAGATAAAATCCATGCAGCATGTGTTAGTAGCCTTGATTTTTTTCCTATTGATGATTTTTCCTATTGCAAATCCATGCAGCATGTGTTAGTAGCCTTACAATAGGAAAAATCATCTAGTTGTACCATTTTAATTTTTGTAATTTCACTCTTTGGATGTCCCCCTGACTTGGATGCCCGGGCCATCGTCGCGTTCGTCCCCCCTCTGCACGCTACTGAAAGTGAAACTAACTGTTAAGAGTACTTAGACTCACAACGTGCACACACAAGAAAATAACATAAGCAACGACAACATTCACATGACAAACGATGAAGGAGGCGAACAATAATACAAATTCCTCAATAACCCGATAACCAGCGAAGCGTCAGACTGCGATAAACAAGCCTGCGAAGACCTCGAGATGGAAGAAATATAGACTTAAACAATAACAGTGAAATGTGGAAATACAAGACTGACATTCATTTAAAACTACACGGCTAATTACATTAGTTTCATGAGTGAAATATTGTGCGTATACTGTATAAAAATATTGTTTTTGTGTTTCATGAAAAAACGAATGCAGTTAATAATTCTAAGCAACTTATACCTGGCGTTTATTGAGAAAAGCAACCTCGCCAATCTATTAACCTAACAAATACCCCAAACCTTACGTGACAAAGAAGACAAGATAATAAATGAAGCGATAACTATATGGTCATACCAACTAAAGGAGTTCCAAAAAGAACACACTGTTATAAGTATAACCAGAGTTCAATACAATAACCGCATAATAAAAATACAGGCATTAAGGGAAAATGAAACGATTAAAATAATTAGTTGGAAAGACACCGAAGATAATCCTAAAACTAACTGACCTATTTGTATTTATAGCAAAAATGGATCCTATAACCTATGTAAAAAACTATTGCGACGAAAAGATCAATATAAGACCCGTCATACACAAGTTACCAACTAAAGAAGTCATTATATGCAGAATGGCAATTGGAGAAATGGAACCCTACGATCAAACTGACCACAATACTACACAAAATGTGTACCGACAGAGAAAGAGGGGAATAATGTATCCACTTAAGGATAATATCAAAAGATCAAGCTACAGTATTATATATTGGAATAGAAATGACTTTCCGAAACGTGAAAATTGAGTACATTCAGGAAATACCATATTATGGACAACCGCTAAAGCAGTGGTTCCCAAACTTTTTCTGATCATGTACCATTTGTGGGTCCCGTACTGTTAACACGTACCACCTTGTTCCAGGAAAAGTCAATGTGCCAAATGTAATTCCATCAAAAGTTTGGAAAACCAGAATTAACGCACATGCAACATGAAGAAAATGGCTGTGAGAAAGTATTATGGCCATTTTTATAAACCAACAAGGGAAGCAGGCTACACAAATATTCAGGAATTTATTATCAGAACCCGACGGGTAAAAACTTTTGCTGTGAATACATTTTTTGGGAAGAGAAACAGAAAGCAGTTCTATTCACGTACCACCTTCGAAGGCCTTCGCGTACCACTACTGGTACGCGTACCACAGTTTGGGAACCACTGCGTTAAAGGAATAGCTTAAAGCAGGGGTGGGCAATTAGCGGCCCGCGGGCCAAATGTGACGCGCCACATTGTTTTCAGTGGCCTGAGGAAGCATTCAGAAAAGATCTTCAAACCTACATTCCTGATGACTTTAAGGTGATTAGATGTTTTAAGTAGCACTTGTGTAGAAGTGCGGCATCCTACCTCTACCTAAGTGCGCTGGAAACTCAGGTTGGGTTACCAAGTACTCGGGGTGGTACGTTTCAACACTAGAAGATAAAATAGCACATAATGCCGATCTAACTCATAAGCAAAGCTTTTATCGCCGTAAATTAGTTTATTACCTAATAATAAATTTTGTACCTCGACTTTTGATCGCACTGCTCCTTGATGTAGAAAGTGTCATGACTGCTTTTTTTATACTTCCATATTTTTTAAGCTTTTCAATGGCAAAGCAATGAACATAATATGTCTGCGTGATGTGCATAAATCGTGATTCCTTGACTAATGTCGATGAATAGCGTCTCAAACTCTAGTTGTGTCCTGTTATGGTATTGAAATGGTGTATACATCTAGTAACTGCTTCAGGATCGTGAACATCCATTCAGGGTGGAAATAAATTGCTTCAAAAACCGTATGTCTGCATAAACAATGTTCGTGCCAAACTGGTTTAATCTTTTCCCAAAAATCTACCCTGACTGTGTAAAATTGCACAAAAATGTTCATATCAATTGTTATATTCCTTGCTATCTAGACGAATTCGTTTCAATAAACTTGAAGTGTCTCATTAGACTTTATCTACCGCAGTCGCACAACGCTTTGTCTTACAGTAATGAACACCAACTGTTGTCTCAAACCAACACAAACAGTAGCAAACTATGTGCACTCAACGCTGTTCTGCAAGTACAGGAGCTTGACCTTAAAAAGCGGGATAGGTGGTATTTTTCTGGTGTTACGCTGCAAAATCGTTTCCTTGGATGTGAAAGGACTATGGCAACCAGAGCAGAGTTTCATTTTAACCAAGTTCGCGCTTTCTCTATCATGCACCGCACGGTTCTTTGCGGATCAGAGCAACACTACGATAGACAACCAACTGGCAACTGATATTTCGGAGGGGCTAGATAATTGCAACTTGTTGTTTTACCTGACAACTAAACATGTTCCGCAAAGAACCGTGCGGTGCATACCGCACAAACTTCTCTAAACATGTTCCGCAAAGAACCGTGCGGTGCATACCGCACAAACTTCTCACTAGTTATTTGCAAGACAGACAGCAATATACTGTTGTTGGGGGGTATAAGTCAACTACCCGGGGGGTAACTCTAGGGGTCCCTCAGGGTTCATCGCTAGGTCCCCTACTATTTGCTTTATATGTGAATGACCTCCCACAAGCATCTAACTTAACTCCTACACTGTTTGCTGACGACACATTGTTGACAATATCCTGTGCCAATACCACCAACCTACAATATAGAGTGAATAGTGAGCTGCAAAAAGTTGATGAATGGATGAGATATAATAAGTTGTCTATAAATTACTCAAAAACCACATATATGCTTATCAATAGCAACTCAAATCAATCTTGTAATTTTAAAGTAAAAATTAATGACTCTGAAATAAAGCACACAACTTGCACCAAGTATCTTGGGGTGTATATCGACCAATATCTTTCTTGGACAGAACACATACATAACCTTGAAATGAAACTATCCCGAAGTGTTGCAATGTTTTATAGGATAAGATACTATCTAAGTAATAATGCATTGAGATCAGTTTACTACAGTTTAACTTATAGTCATCTCCAATATGCAATTGGTGTCTGGGGTGGAGCTGGAAAAACAGCTTTGAAGCGACTGAATGTTTTACATAACAAAGTATTAAGAGCAATGACCTATAGCTCTTATAAGTCAAGAGTCTCACCATTGTATAAAAAGTTAAACTTACTTAAAATTGATGATATA
>Ga0210059_1006109_pt1 | contig 19334 bp, 10 predicted proteins | sample Ectturendosymbi2_FD_188042 | JGI IMG/M metagenome (GOLD analysis project Ga0210059, IMG submission 188042) | Ecteinascidia turbinata endosymbiont from Florida, USA - Sample 2 (SPAdes) (version 2) | ecosystem: Host-associated > Tunicates > Ascidians > Unclassified | place: Key West, Florida... | reverse complement strand
TGCATACCTTACATAGGAACATACATTTTAGATGCCCTATAGCACACCTATAAAGAGTATGTATATCGCATGCATTTTATGCTGCAGATTTTGTAGACACTGCAAGGCCACCAACAGCGTACAGTCGCACAGATTCTGTGTGTCATACAAACACAACGGTGCATATTTCACTCACAGCGTAACTTTTAAGCCTTATGACGACCACTCTCACCGCTGTTCACGACGTTAACCGCGTCGCACCGCTGCGCACCCCGCTTCCACCAATCACAGGGCGCCCTGAAGATAGTGCCGTACGGCTATCCCCAGAAACTATCCATACGGTGCCGTACGGCTAGACACTGCCTAGCATAGCTGGCCTAGCGTTTTGTGTGGGTAACCAATGAGAAAGTGCATTTTGTGGAAACAAAGGTGGTTATAACAGTTGCAAATGTTTCCAAGATTGGACAACGTCATACTCATACTGCTATACTGTACAGAACAGATTCAGGCAAAATAGCTCAGGGAATGGATGGGCAATTAATTTGGCTTGGGAACCACTTTGAGAGGGCTGCATTTTCGATTTGGTGAAGGGCCTATAGGGTTGTACCTCTGATTTAATTGTAAAACAAATAAAACAAAAACAATGAATAATTATAAAGGCACACAAAAAATGTTTCATGAAGATAGACAAAGCCGATGACGATGGAAATAGCATGCTACACTTCAAATAAGCATCAGCACTAACAGTAACATTGAATGCACTGTGACACGTTGGAGGAAATTTCAGGTTTGAAGTTTTTTTTAAGGAAGTGGCTATAGGTCTACTGGCGGTGACACTGTTTGAATAAAATGCTAAGTTTTTCATTGTAGCGGCATTCTCATGGTAGACGAGCAGATGTGTCTGGGTCATTCCATGTCAAGTGATCCAGCAAAATTAGGGTTTTTCATCTGACCTTTATTAGATTGTTATTCCTATATCTCTGAATATTTTCATTCAATATTTTGCAGTACAATGCAAGGTTCCATGCTGAACAAAACAAGACAGAAAGTCTTTCACTGGTGACCTTTGAACTCTGGTTAATCGTTGTTATAATGCAGCATGTCTTTCATGTGCATTCAAGCATGATGATATTTTAAATACGTATAACTCAAATACTAGTGCAACTTCAATTCACTTCATTTTTTATTTAAGGGAGTGGTGTTATGGAGATACTACTGTACCTTTGTGACCCATGCTTATTTTTGAACTTCAGGCAAAAAAATTATATCTTTTATACTAATATCTATCCACTGAAAGAAATTGTTTCATTCGATATTTTTAATTAAAGAAAAAAATTTCAATGGATCTATAACAATACAGTTCTTATGTATGCTCAATCCCATCAATAATTTTTTGAAAATATTAAAAACATGTTGAAAAATGTGAAAAAATTATCAATGAGGATCAATTTTTATTATAATTTTTTTAATTTAAACAAAAATAACCTAAGTTACATTTGTTATTTTCATGGTTAGGAAAATGACCATTACCATTGTGAAATCTAAAACGTAATTTGATTCATAACATACTTGGTAGTAACTTGTTCTTTTTTCTTAATTGTAACTATTGATTATAATCTTTTTGTCTACTTTAGGGGTCTCCAACTGTTTTGCCAAAGGGCCATATAAGCTATTACACAACAGTACGAGGGTCGGACATCTTATGCAATGTGGGCCGGACATCTTACGTAATTTCAGGATATATATTTTACTTCAAAATAAAAAAAATTATATAAATATTATTGTTTCATTATTGACAAATCTCTTTGTCATTTGTGGTTGGATGAAATGGCTCCGCGGGCCGGATTTGGCCCACGGGCTGTAGTTTGGAAACCCTTGGTCCAGTTGATTTTTTTCGTAATCCTAATCAATTTAAAACCAATAGTTGCATGATCCAGAGATCCTTCCTGATTTCATACATAAATCTTGTGGTAATCTCCACAGTGGTAATCTATACAGATGTATAGTTGTTTTTTTATTCGAATTCACCCATATGGCATTGTCTGATACACACTTCAGATCAGAAAATAATCAGTTATGGAGTCAAGACTATAACCTTCAAAACTGAGACCTTGTTAAAACTTCGAGACTGAGACTTTATCAAAATTCTGAGACTTGTGACTTGAAGTTCAAGACTGAGACTCAAGATTACAAAATTTGTGCATTTTGCAGAATTTTTTCAAAAAAGTATTGTCACCACTTCAAAGTTAAATTTTTTCAAATTTTGGTTGTTTCTTGTACCTGCAAATAGTGAATACAACAGAGAAAAAACTTGTTGAATTACAGAAGTTTTACTAAGCTATATCCTTGCAATATTGACAATTTTAAGATAATTATAATAGGCTTGTGACTGAGACCTGTAGCCTTTGAGACCGAGACTCGCAAAAATGGTCTCGAGATGAGTCTCGAGACCGAGAACAAGTCTTGAGACTCCATCACTGCAAATAGTTCCAACAGAGTTGTTTAATTTATTGACTCAAAAAAATTGCTGTATTTTTGTTGTCTAACAATTTTTCATGGTTGACCTTATGCTCGACATTCATGATACAATCAATTCAACAGTGCAATGAAATTCTTCCCAACAACAACCTCACATAGTATGTAAGGTAAAAGAGCAGTAACCTACTGTATATTAATTCTGTGTCCATAGACATAGCAGCATTAATAGAGCTAATTCCCTCAAATCTCTTCAGTATTGATCTTGAAGAGACATAGTAGTAGCCACAAGCTGATTTTAGCCATGGTGCTTTCAAAAGTGCAAAGAAGGTGGCTGCGTTAGTATCCAGCAAAAAGCATCTTCTTGTGGCCAAAAAATGAAGAAAATCCATTAGGATGCATAAATTGTATTGAAGCATCTACTCGTTCCTGGTCAACATCTTGCACTATGGCAGTGTACCATGTTTTGTCATACACAGCTGCAACATAATTTCTTTTCAAACATATTGGTTTGGGTTGATAATTGCTTGAAGTTTGCACTACTGAAGAATAAGTGCTAATGGGACTTACTCCTTTCATTTTATTGTGTTGGACGAATTGGACAAAAGTGGTGAAAGTTTTGTGTACCCTTGATAGCATAAGATTGGTGAAATCGAAGCTGCATTGCTTCTTGCAAATAGTTTCACTTCAAAAGCTAACAAAATGCTTTGAAATTTTTAGTGCAGTGTGCTAACATTTCTGTTACTATCAGAATTAAATGTGTGTGAACAGTGCATACTTTCTGATACAGTTGATCATTTCATATTACCATCAATACCATTGCATGGTGAGTTGTGTGACTTCTTGCAAAAAATTACTAAGAATCCAAAATCTACTTTGAATGTTGACAGAGTACAAAAACTTTCGCAATTTTTATATTGAGCTGCACATCTATCTGTAAAATACTCAACTTCAGATTAGGGATTATTTTCTAAACTGCCCATTTATTATGTTGCAGCCACAATGCTGCGTCGCCCTGTGCCACCTAAAGAGAGTCAAACTGATGATCCTCTGTAACAGCAATAATAGAGTTTTCCCCACTCGACCAGGTTTACTCATCTATGCTGCCATAAATTGAATGTTATTAATGTGGCGAATCACCATGGCACAATAATAATCACGCAGATTTCAGGAACATCTAGAACTTGCAGACTCAAGGCTATCAAGAGTTCTAGATATCCCTGTGCAGACTTCTGCTGAAAAAAATGACTCCAGATTCTGGTCCGTTTTTTCACGAACTTTTAACTTTATCTCTGGGTCTGAAAAAACGCAGAATCTTGCTGGAGTCAACACTGGCACTCGGGATCTGTGGCCGCCTGTGGTTCTTTGTAGTGGCACTAAGAAAAAGTGTCCACAACTGTTGCATCCCATACTAGGGTTAGACCTCCATACCGGGGGCCTGATGTAAATTCATCGGGCATTTTTCCATCCCCTGTTAAGCCAACAGGCTCCAAGGTAGAAGGAGATTAATGCTGGTTAATGAACTTTTGAGAATGAAGGTGATGGCTGAATGTCTAGGGAAGCGGTCTGCATTTTTAGTGCAGAAAAGACCATGGAACCCTAGCTCATCAATTTTTCCCAGGCAGTGGCTATATAGGTCTGTTGGCAAACCTTCATTTGAAAAAAGTTATTCATCCGCCGCCTGTTACGTGACACTAATGCATGATAAATGTGTGCTAGACTGCACTACGCTTGCTAGTAACATACTAATCTAAACCGTAAATGTAAACCCAAGTTCTTAACTTTTTTAAAAAGTAAGTAAGACTTGTCCCATCAAAGTGTAACTTCTACTACCAAAGCGAAAGCAGCAATGGTGAGAGCCGAATTGACAACCACTTGCACTGCAAGCATAAACACTTGCCTTGACTATGTTCACGGCGTTGCTAGTGTGTTGAACTCCGCGTTTTGTTTGAACCATGTCACATGAAGGACAACAGACCAATATGCAATTTGAAAAAAACGAAGGTTTGCTGACAAATCTATAGCCACAACCATTTTACCACAGTGGCATTTTGCGCTTTCGTGCGCTAATTCTAATCTTGCACTAAACTCAGTATAAAAATGTTTCTTGTGATACAAAGATATCATGTCCCGATTCCATTTTGCATATTTTTCAGACCATAAAAATGGGCTCAAAAGACTAGGCTTCTAGTCTAGTTTCCAATGAAAACTTCAGCGAAACACTTCCGTCTAGTAGTTGGGTCCTAGGCCAGTGGTTGGGCCTAGGGGAAAATTATAAATCCTGGTGTTTGAAGTCTTTGAAAAAAAAGTAAGGCATAGAATACATCATATTTTGATAATGAAGCAGAGAACAAGATTTAAAAATTTTGGAAATATCGGTATTGGCTATTGGTCCATGAATGGCTGATATATCAGTATCAACCCCAAAAAAGCCATATTGGTTGATCTCTAGTTAAAGCACAGATCATATTACTGTGCGTGGCGCCTGCACACAGGGCTATTATATGTATTATTATGTGAGGCTCCTGACTACATTAGCACACACCGAATCAAAAACACGCACAGCCTTTAGTTCAGTGTATTCATGTCTAGTGGATTAGGCATGTGTGACATATTAAACTCGCTCATATGTATGTATTCCATAGAGCAATAAACTGAAAAAGTGGCTATACTGATATGTATTGTATGTGTTACAACTGAGCAATGTTGAGAGTTTTTGTGAAAGAGTTAATACAGTTTGGCTTATCTGAGTTTTGCTTCATTTAATGTACCTTATGATCCCGTGTCCCTTATGTATGAAAATAGAACAGTTAATTCAATCATTGATACTGTGCCTTGTAGTCTGGTGTGCCTTATGGCCCAAACAACATGATAAATAACTTGCACATGCTCAACTTACCTGTAATTGAGGACAAATCTGGTTAGGTATCTAGAACATTCATATCAATTTTTGTTGCAGAAAAACAGGTACAAAGAATTTACGGGTGTATGAATGTAGACAAGCATGTACATATGCTAGCACCCAAGTGATGGCACATAAGCATGAACATGTATGTATACCAGCGCCGTAGGTGTTAAGACCATGAGCTTTTTGACTCTTTTTAACACAATATTAAATTACTACTGAAGTTCAGGGCTGAGGAGTTAGATGACCACATGCTGCTGGCAACTTGTTATAAACTGAAATATTTCCTTTTTTGTAAGTGTAAATGATTGCTTCCCATGACATCTTAACTGCTGTAAAGGTATTTCATGCCAGAATATATGTAAGAAGACTTGTTGCAATTAGTCATTTGTTGAGATTGCATAGTACAAATCACCCATTCTGAACTCACTGATGCATTGTCATCCAATGTGGTTCCATGACTATTGAGACCAATTCATTTGCGACAACATTCATTTCAGACCTATTCATTTGAGACCACATTCACATGAGACTTTCATTTGAGACCGTTTCATTTGGCTCCACATTCAGTCGAGACCACATTCGTTTGACACCACATTAAATTGAGACCACGCTCATTTGAGATCACGCTCATTTGAGATCACATTCATTTTACGCCATGTTAAAGTTAAACTGTTTTGATTTACTGTGAATAACGTTTTTATGATCTACCTTCTACTTCTTTGTGGGAGACCTGAAGTTTTGCAAGGTGACTCTTCATTTGAAGTTTTGCTAGGTTGCGTCCTTCCGTGTCCAAGGTGACTCATGCTGGGTTGTAAATGCACTCGCACTTAAACACCGCAGAGGCCAAAAACACTTTATACCTCGGGTTTTGAAGGGAGCGTTGCACCTCTGAAATGTCATTTTGTTAGACCAAGTCAAAGAATTGCATATTTTAGTTCCTGCCGATTTCCTTCATCGAGGCGCTGCAATAGTTTCAGTTTTTAACTGAGAAATGAAAGATAAGAGAAAAAAATGTCTTTTTGCATTGGTCGAAACAATCACAGGAGAAAATGAGTCTCACATAAGGTCTGAAATGATTGGGTCTCAACTCAAGTCTCAAATGAATGTGGTCTCAAACGAACGAGTCACAAATCAACAGATCTCAAATGAACATGGTCTCAAATGAATGAGTTGCAAACGAACAGGTCTGAAATGCACATGGTTTCAAATGCAGTGGTCTCAATTGTCTGCACACTGGTTGCATGTATCTGCTGCAGACATGGGGCGATTACGTCACAAATGTAATCGATATGATTACTTGCCACATGCTCGATAACGATTACGAATAAACAAAATCACAATGTAATTGTATGATTATTTGTAATTGTGATTGTGCGATCGTAATTGTGATTAAATTTGTCTTGACACATCTTTCGAAAGAAAGCAAAGCCCGTTTGCATGGTTTGATGTAAGTGTATTTTCAGACAACATGCGATATGAATGAATACAATAAGTGAAATTACTAACCTGTAAGGATTAAGCAGTACTAAAAACCTATTGAAAGGATACTAAAACCAAAATATAAGCTAAGTGGGGACCAGGTTTTTACATTTAGCTTCCTAGGGAGGAATTTGCTCCTCTACTGCCGTCTGTTATGCCATTGCAACAAACACTTTAAATGTTGATTAAACAAAATAATAAGTGTTTAAAATGTTTGTTACAATTGATAAACATCAATGCTGGAAATCTTTTTTTAGTCAAACGACATCTATCAGGCTTGAATGTTTGTCCAGCATTGCTGAAAAGTCGTTAGTTAGTAATTTAGAATTTCTGACTATACCTTCAAACTGAGGATTATGATGTTTTCAGCTGTGTGATGGCCTTTGGATCGTCTGCAAGTGCAGCATAGCATTGTGTAGCTTTTCATTTGAAATGAAACGAACTGTGATGCTAAGCTGCACATCTGTGTATTGGACCAAAAGTCAATGGTCAACAAAACCTCACTGGTTTTGTTGCTGTTATCCATGGATGATCTCTGTTGACATGCTATATGCCATTATCAGTGGTGTTGGAAGGTGTTTTTGAGTTGGGTAAATTAACATTAATAAAAGGCAAAATAAACATTAATAAAAAATTTTTAAAGTAACAGAAAAGCAACATTATCGTAGGTGAGGCACTCAAGGGGTACAATACTAGTTATGCTTGGTCGTGAATTATACATAACACATTCATAAGTGTCATTTCCTAAACAATTAGTGAACACTCAAAGGAATGTGGAATGTGTACTTGATGCGGTTCAAGATAAATTAGTTCTTGTGCTTTCCTCTGAGCATATAAATGTATTTGCTGAGTCAAGTAACTGCAAGCAGAGCATAGAAGTATAAAATATCAACATAATAGGATAAAATCTCAAGTTTTGTTCAGACTGGCTTCGCCCCCAGCCCCCTAATGTGGTTTAGAATTGATGCTGACATGCTGGGAAGCATAAGTTTAAGTAAAAAATATGAAAACACATGCTAACAATAGAAGCAGAGTTTGAAGTAGTATGTTTAAAAAACTTGTTTTGTGCAGAAGACATGCAACTGTTTAATTTCATGCTCTTTCAATGTGATTTTATGCTCAGTCATCTTAGCCAAAGGCAGACTAGAAATAACAGTCTTCAAATACTTTGGATCTTCACCTAATTTGGATAAAGTCAGTCAAATTAAACCCAGAATAACTGAAAATTACTGTAGTGTATATGTATTTGCAGATTATTATTGTTTAGGAAACATGTCACAATAACATCGCAATAAGAAAAATTGTGGTTAAACGCTCAGCTGTGTGCAATATGAGACATGTAATAATGAGTTTACAAAAATATATACTTGGCAGCAGCCACATAAGGCCTAATATATTCAAAGACCCCAGGGTATGAAATCCTGACTCACCTTCTAAACATAGTGATGCATAATAGATCATGTTGTACAATGCACAAACTTATTTGTGTTGTGGTGCGTTTATCATGAAAATGAGCAAGCATGATACCTATATAGTCTGTGTTGAATCCATTGCTTTAAGGTTGAACGTCAATTTAATACAAATTTATTTTAATATGAATTTTACAGCTTTAACTAAAACTTTTGCATTTTACTTTTGATAAGGTTTCTGTTGGTTTGGAAAAGTTAAATTCTCAAAATATTTTTACAGTGTTGAATGGCTTAAATAGTATAGTTTTGACTATACAAATCAAATTGTTTTTGCTTTTCAGTTCTTAATTTAGCTGAAATATTATTGCATGATGGAAGATTTGAAGAAAATTTTAACTACAACAACTGACAAGATCCAACGTTTTACATATTCTAGAGTAAGTTTTAAGATTTTTTGATATAAGTCTGGTGTTTAGGTTTAAATAAATCACTCTAAAGTTTTAAGTTATTTGATTTTAAGCAGCAGCTTGGAACCGTAGTCAGGATAAGTTTGTTGTAAGTAAATATTTGTGACCTGGAAGTTTCAACCAAAATGGTCCTGCCCTTGTTGGTGCCAGCATTAAGTAGCACATTGCTCAATTGCTGAGGTCTATTTGTATGTGAAAGGAGGAAATAAAGTGTAAATATTTAAAGCATCGATTCTTGTCCCACAGTTGGAAGCTTTCTCCTTGTTTAAGGTTTTTATCAAAGTAAGACTGCTACACATCGTGAAAGTTTTACTTTTGTGTGTTTTCTGCGAATCTAATTATTACTGAAAGTTATTAATGCGTAAAAGAAAACAAGTGATGTGGAGTGTGGAAGCTTTGCAAAGCCAAAGGAAGAGCAACACAAAAGCACATGTGTACAACACACGGCACCCTTAGCCTGTTGTCAGTTTCAGTGAAACAGAAATATTGCTTTTGTTAGTGAATGGAAATATTTGGTTCCACTAATAGTCATCCACCTTGATTGGTAGGCTGATGGTTGGCCTAGTAGTTGTGCTGAGTCACCACATTTACTTCCAGATGTGGTCATTGCTTACAAGGCCAAGCTAGTAAAGCAGTTGTGGAAATGCAGTAATTGCAACTTTGTGCCAGTGCTGAATGCATTGGTTAGTAAGCATTCAGATTTACCTGAGTTTAACCAAACCCACAGTGCTGCAATGTGTTCATCCAAATGCAAAACATTTGCTCGACCAGTGACACCTAATTTTGATGAACATTCCTTTCATATAAATGCAGGTGAAACTTAGAAGTGTATATTTTTGCCAATTAACCGTTGGACATACTGTTTTCTGTTTAATCTCAAATGAAGTTTTTTCACCTTGTGCAAAAATAACTCTTAATGAAACCTTTCGCATTACCGTATTTTTCAGACCATAAGGCGCACCAGATTATAAGGCACAGTATCAAAAATTGAATGCTAGCTGTTCTTTTTTCATGCATAAGGCGCATTAAATGAAGCAACACTTAGGTAAAGGTAAGTCCAACTGTATTCAACTCTTTCACATCCCGAGTGCCAGAATCGCCACTGGGAGTTTAATCTGTTATTTCGTACGAGAGAGTTTTATCTGTCACACAGATTTTTGAGAAAATTAAAGGGTTTTAAATGCACCTTCTGGTCTGAAAAATATGGTAATTTTATCTGTTAAAATTTGATGCTGAAGCTGAAATTTTTGATAGTGAGAACCAAGCTCAGTGGCATCACTGACAACAGTTGTAAGGTAACAGCCAATAGATGATTACCTGTGCAGAAATATCACTGCAGCTGGATATTATGCAAGAACCGATGTGAAGGGGTTGAAAGAGAAACATCCCTCACCCACCAGCAATAAACACATTACTTTAAAAAAAATAATTTACTTCATTTTATAAAGTATGCTTGGATTTGGCCAAACTTTTTTTTGCTTCTATTAAGAGCATATCAATGGAGATTTGGGTAAGGGTTGGGCTACATGCATATTGCCCAGTAGTAATAAAAAAATTTTAAACTCTTTCAAAAAGCAAAAATATGCAAAAAAAATTTTTGTCTTAGTACCGTTATGCAATTTAACGAAGACATCAATCATGCTCTAAACCACACTTTTTATAAAATGCATTGAAAATCTATGCTTTCTACTATACATAAAAGTGATAGGCACGTGCAAGCAATGCGATTCAGTGTATTGTGCACTCCAACTGATAGCTTTAACACTTTGGCGTCCGGCCGCTTTGGGGATTTTCACACCAGAACAACCAGATCACATGTGGCTTTGCACGCACATAACTCAGGTGTGGAAAGTGGCAGAGAGCTGTTCAAAGGCTCAAAAGACACAGAAAGTCTTCTAGTCTGCACTCAGAACAAATTTTTTGATTTGGGGGTGCAGATTTTTTGTGAGTGACGTCATAAGTGGAGGACTTTTAGGCCACCTTGGCGCACTTCACCTGACCCTGGGTGCAAACCGTTAATGGTAGTATTTCACTGAAGTTTTTATTGGAAACTAGGCTACAATCCGAGTCTTTTGATACTTTGGATGACCGTTCAAAAGTTATGATCTAAAGTAATAAAAATATTTGACTAATTAGCTAATTAGATAAATAATTAATCTTATTTTAGATCATAACTTTTGAACCAAAAATGCTAGAAAGTCGATCAAAGGCTTAAAAGACTCGGACTCGAGTCTAGTTTCTAATGAAAACTTTAACGAAATACTTTGGCCTAGTGGTTAGGCCTTAGGCCAGGTAACATGAGACAAAATAGCCCAAAAACTACTTCACTTATGATGTCACTCACAAAAAATCTGCAACCCCCAACCAAAAATTTTTTTTTGAGTGCAGACTAAAAGTTGCCCAATCTTTTAAAGCAGTGGTTCCCAAACTGTGGTATGCGTACTAGTAGTGGTACATAAAGGCCTTCAAAGTGGTACACGAATATACCTACTTCTTGTTTTTCTTCATAAAAAAATATATTCACAGCTATAAGTTTTACTTGTCGGGTTTTGTTAATAAATACCAGAATTTTTGTCTGGCCTACTTCCCTTCTTGGTTTCTAAAAATGGCCATAATACTTTCTCACAGCAATTTTCTTCATGTTGCATTTGTGTCAATTATGGTTTTCCAAACCTTTGATCGAATGATATTTGGCACATTGACTTTTCCTGGAACAAGGTGGTACGTGTTGACAGTACGGGACCCACAAATGGTACGCAGCCAGAAAAAGTTTGGGAACCATTGTTTTAAGAGTATGAACAGCTCTCTAGTGCAATCGGCGGAGGAGCTATGGGATAGGCAAGGCAACGCAGCCGAAAACTGCTGGTTTTAGGCTGAAATCTAGGTACGATATATTTGTAGACTGGCTCTCAAAGTGTTAATAAAGCCCATTTTTGAGAGTATTTAAAGAAGCATACAAAGGCATGAGCAGTTGTGAGAATAACAAAATAACTAGAGATAGACTGATATATCAGTCAATATTTCAGTTTTACCAATATATCGGTATCGGCCAAAACGGCCAATTGTATTGGCCTCAGTAGGTGTTGACAAAACACTGTAATATTCCTCACGCAAACAGACAACTTGCACAAAACACAATGAACCAAGTCAAGACAGTCACTTTGCAGCAACGCGAGCAGGTGCGTTTTCATAAACAAGCAGACAAGATGAACCATGGAGCATGGGTCGGCTGTCGTGGCTGAAACAAAAGCATCATCATTATTAATCAGATTAACTAAAATCATAGCAAAATACTGGAATTGCAGAATTTGAAAAATTTTAGCTCATAAATCCTAATTTTGATGTCTTTGAAAAAAGGTAAAGCATGGTATACATTATATTTTTGACAATGAGGCAGAAAACAAGAATTAAAAATTGTGGAAATATCGGTATTGGCTATCAGTTCATGAGTGGCTGATATACCGGTATCGGCCCAAAAAAAGCTGTATCGATCGATCCCTAAAAATAACGGAGCTGTTTTACCATGCATAAACAAAGGGACTCGTCATCCAACCTGAACTTAACACTGCAGCAGGGGCACATCCAGATTCCAGGGGTATGTTTGGCTGTTATGACAGACCCCTTGTACTACAATATTGTGCATGGATATATTGGTATCGGCCCCAAAAAAGCTATATTGGTCAATCCCTAAAAATAACAGCTGTTTTGCCATACATACACAAAGGGACTCATCATCCAACCTGAACTTAACACTGCAGCAGGGGTGCATCCAAGCAGTGCCAGATTAACAATAGTAGCAGATGTGGCAATCGCTACGGGCCTCGCGGCCCTTTGTGTGAAATTTGTTCATTAACACTTTGGCGTCTGGATGATTTTGGCGATTTTCGCAAAAAAACAGCAGTTTTCGGTTGCCTTACCAACGCCCTAGCTCTTCCGCCGATTACGCTAGAGAGCTGTTCAACGGCTCAAACGGATTGGCCAGTCTAGTAGATTGCACTCGAAAAAAATTTTTTGCCTGGGCGGTGCGAGTTTTTTGTGAGTGACGTCACAAGTAGAGGACTTTTAGGCCACCTTGGCCCACTTTGCCTGGCCCTGGGCGCCAACCGTTAGGTGGTAGTATTTCGCTGAAGTTTTTACTGGAAACTAGGCTACAATCCAAGTCTTTTGACACTTTGGATGACCTGCTGGGGTTTCGGGTTCAAAAGTTGTGATGTGAGTTAGTAAAAATATTTGACTAATTCGTTAATTAATTAATTTGTTTATTTTAGATCATAACTTTTGAACCAGAAACGCTAGAAAGTCGATCAAAAGCTCAAAAGACTCGGACTCGAGTCTAGTTTCCAATGAAAACTTCAGCGAAACACTTTGGCCTGGTGGTTGGGCCCTAGGCCAGGCAACATGAGCCAAAATGACCCTAAAACTACTTCACTTATGACGTCAGTCACAAACAATCCACACCCCCCAACCAAAAAAATTTTTTTCGAGTGCAATCTACTAGACTGGCCGATCTGTTTGAGCCGTTGAACAGCTCTCTAGCGCAATTGGCGGAGGAGCTAGGGCGTTGGTAAGGCAACCAAAAACTGCTATTTTTTAGGCCGAAATCGAAGTACGAATATATCGTAGACCGGCAGCCAACGAGTTAATATGCAAGGGTGGATATTTTGAATTTGGGTGCTCATGGCAAACTCTCAGAAAAAGAGCTCTATATTATACCCATGATATATAGAAATGTTATTTGCTGAAAGAAAGTGAAATTTTTCATTTTGTCTGGGAGTTTGCTTCTGCGTGAAACTATAGTTCACACTTTAAATTGTTTGAAGTCATTTGATTTTAAATTGTTCTTTATTTACACATTAAAAGGCCTTCTTTAGCCTATTTGCACAATTGCATATAATTTTGCTTTATTTTGACAAACATACGACTTGTTTCAGAGCTTATTAAATGTGGTTAACTTATATAATAAATATATATAGTATTAAAAAAACTTACTGGCAGCCCTGGATTTGGCATCTAATCACTGGCCCTTGGATAGTGTACTTGGAGTCTTTCACAAATTTTCGAAATGATTTGTGCACGTAATTATCTCTCATGATAACCACCTGCAGTGAAGAACGGTATTTTCCTAAACAAACAGTTGAAGAATGAACAAAGGAACACCATTAGACAAAACAAGCTGAACAGTCTGATTCTAAAGCAGGGTTGTGCAACAGGCGGCCCGCGGGTCACAACCCAGCCCGCCAAGCCATCTAGTGTGGCCCTTGCCAACACTCTGATTTTTCCCACACACTCTGATTCGTTGTGTACATGAAAAAACTAAATTTTTCGTGTGGCCCAGCTAGATGTCTAAAGTTGGTTGTATGGCCCACGGACAAAAAATGTTGCAAACCCCTGTTCTAAAGAGTAACAGAGCATGAAATTCTATGTGAAATAGACACTAGCAGTATCATATACAAATTCGCTATGGGAAAATCTAGAAAATGCGATATTAACCCTTTAACGGCCGTGATTGGCCGGCCCTTTTTTGGCCAAAAATTGCCAGCCGCTAGAGCTAGAGAGCTGTTTAAACCCTCTATGGATTCGGCAAGTCTTCTAGTTGAGATCGAAAATTTTTTTTCGGTTTGGCGTTTTCTGGAGGTGACGTCACAATGAGGGCATGTTTTCAATTTTTTGGCCACCTTTACCTGGCCCTGGGCCCTAACCCATTGACCCATTCTTTTAAATCAAAGTTTTCTTGAAAACTACGCAAAAATCCGCGTCTATAGAGCCCTTGATTGACCTGCTAGCATATCTGTAGCCAAAATTGAGGGTTAAAAACCCAGTTTTTCACAAAATTCAAAAGGTTTAAAAAAAGGCATGTTTTTCCCTTTCAGGGAAAACTTTGGCCAGCTATAACTCGGCAGCAGATTTAGCTAGAGAGCTGTTCAAACCCTGTAATGACGAGTGGCGTCGTGTAATTTAGAATAAAAAAATTTTTTTTAAATTTGGGTGGGGGTTTTGGGCCACTGGGATCATGACAGGGGTATGTTTTTTCGTTAATTTTGTGATGTCATCATCCGATCCAACGCGCCAATATTTTGGCTCGCAATATTTTTGGTTTCTAAGCGAGAATACGCTTTTTTAGAGCTCTTGAATAAGTTTCTAGCGTTTCTGGTTCAAAAGTTATGCCAAAAATATTCCAAATATGACAGGAAACTCCCAGGGAATAAGTGGGGATTTCCCTAATTAATATTCTACCATTTTTGCTAGAACTTATCAACTAGATACGCTAGAATGTCTATCAAACCCTCTAAAAGCTCGTACTATAGCCTAGAATGCATTTAAATCTCACGCGGTTTCGCGCCAGTGATTCGGCTTGATTTTTGAATTCCCACGGGACGTTGACGTCATGGATTGTTTTGACAGACCTGTCAAAACATCCTGTGGTTTTGTAAACATGGCCAGAAAGGCCGAAATTGCATGGTGAAAATTGTTTTTTTCCGTCTAAACTACAAGTCTTTCCTGATTCAAAGCGGATTTGAACAGCTCTCTAGCTCGATCCACTGACAAGTGTTGTCCATATAGAGAAGGGGTGTGTTCCAACCCAAATTGGGGTTTGTGGGTGCAGAAATTTTCACTAATTTTTGGTTTTTAAATCCATAATTTTGGCTACAGATATGCTAGAAAGCAATTCAAGGGCTCTAAAGATGCAGATTTTTGCCTAGTTTCCGAAAAAAACTTGAGCCAAAAGAATGGGTCAATGGGTTGGGTCCCAGGGCCAGGTAAAGGTGGCCAAAAAAAATGCAAAAACACCCCCACTGGTGACGTTCCCCCCAGAAAACGCCAAACCAAAAACAAATAAATTTTTTTTCAATGTCAACTAAAAGACTTGCTGAATCTTTCGAGGGCTTGAACAGCTCTCTAGCTTTAGCGGCTGGCGATTTATGGCCAAATAAGGGCCAATATATTGGCTTGCGCGGTCGTTAAAGGGTTAAGCAGTAGGTTTGCTGCTCTTGACAATCGACTTCAACAGATACTGAGACTCCACTGTTTAGATACAGCAATGATCAAATTTCTTGATGAGTCTGGAAGCATCGATTATTGCCTTCATACTGTACGTGTGAGCTGTACAGTAATTTAGTAAAAAGATATGTATACAAGTGTTTGGTAAAAAAGACATATAGCACATAATATCCACCAGCTCCTATTTAAGATCAGGTTTTTCGTACTTAGGAAATTCAGTATGCCTAATGTCTATTTCACATAGAATTTCATGCTCTGTTACTCCTTAGAACCAGGCTGTTCAGCTTGTTTTGTCTAATGGTGTTCCTTTGTTTTCACATGGATGCCCACAGAATTTATGATTTCACAGTTTTCACTTGTTCAAGTGTGTTTTCCAGTTAGGACCCTGCACTGTTAATATGCTACAGGCCCCGCGCTACCTTAATCCGGCACTGCATCCAGGGGGGTATGTTTCTCTGTTATGACAGGCCCCTTGTACTATGATATTGTGCACGGAGTGTTCGAAAATCCAAGTTGCTACTTCCTCTCAGATTAGTTAAAGCAATTTCTCTGTGCCGTTCCTTACGGTGCGCAGCCTTCCAACTACATCGAACAATGTATGATATATAGGCTGAGTGTGCAATAGTCCTAACAAACTGCTCTGTGACATAACATCCACTCACAGGTTTTTGCATGGTAAGCAGACAAATGCCTGCGAACAAATCAAGGTACGTGCTGTAATGGTTTGACTGATTTAGTGACCAAGATTGACACAGAAATCGATGTTGCACAGTTTTTCATCACGGTCAAGTGATGGTTTCATGACTGTTTGTAATGATTTGTGCATTATGTTTTCTTCATAATTACTCTTTACTTTCATGCTTGTGTCATTTGTATATTGTATTCATTAACACCTTGGCAGTCAAGGTACAATATATTTGTACTTTTAAATTGGCCGAAAACCAGCAGTTTACGGTTACCTTTCCAACTGCATAGCTCCTCAGTGGATTGTGCAAACCCTCAAAAGACTCGGAAATGAAAAAAAAGTGGGATTCGAGTTTTTTTGTGAGCGACGTCATAAGTGAGGGAGATTTTTGGCCATTTTGGCTCATGTTACCTGGCCTAGGGCCCAACCGCTAGACGGAAGTGTTTTGCTGAAGTTTTGATCGGAAACAGTGAGTTTCCAAGTCGTTTGAGCCTTTAATTGACTTTCTAGCATTTCTGGTTCAAAAGTTATGATCTAAAATAAACAAATTAATTAATTATCTACTTATGGAATTAATCAATTATTTTTTTTATTTTAGATCATAACTTTTAACCCAAAACCCAGCAAATCATCCGAAGTATCAAAAGGCTCAGATTTTAGCCTGGTTTCCAATAAAAACTTGAGCAAAATATTAACATCTAGCAGTTTAGGCATAGGACCAGGTGAAGTGGGCCAAAGTGGCCTAAAAGTATTCCACTTATGATGTCATTCACAAAATATCCGAAACCCAAAACCAAAAAATATTTTTCATTGCAAACTAGAAGACTTGCCAAGTTTGGCACCAGAATAATTTTGCGGTGCTGATTTGAAAACTGTTGCCAGATTTTCCCTATGTGGTCGCGTTTTTGAGCTATTTGATATTTCAGATTTATGCAGTTGTAACTTTTTAAGCATACTGTTGCATAAGAGTGTTGCACAAGTCGTGATTTGTTAAACTTGCTAACATGTTATTTAAACACTAGCGACTTCTTATAATACCCATGATTTGTAAACTAGTTTGTGAAGAGCAATGTGCAGCGTGGAAAATATACAAAGAGGGTAAACAAACACAAAACTTCAGTTATTGTGTACTGTATACTTGCAACTGTGACTCACAAGACACAGATATGAGAAACTAAACAGATATTATGTCCTTGGAATGCAAAGATTGTGGTGACAAAAAATGTGTTAAAATGCAAAGAATACCCCTAACATGGTGACATACTCTTTTTTCGTGACAGAAAAGATTGAACAGTTGCTAATCCTGAAATTTCCTTTACTGTGTTTTTTCAGGAGTAGCTACTGCCAGCAACCTCTCTTTTTAAGCACCAACAATAATCTGCCATTGTTGGTATTCCAGCGTCCCTGGTATCTTTTCTCCATTTTTTTTATCTTGGTGGAAGGACTCTCCTTGCTCTTCAAGCATTATTTCTAAGTTTTCAGGAAAATAGTTTAGATGACTATGAAGAAAATGAACCTTAACACTCATATTGCACCCTGATTGTTCATAAGACTTTAACAGCTGTTTCAAAAAGTCGTGATAGGAAGTTTTCGACAACTGCTGTAAAGGATTGCCAAGCATTTTTTCCAGGGTTGTCATGGTAAATGGAAAATATTTGTCCTGCATTAAACGTATCGGAGGGGCATAAAAAATTCATGCCCTCAACGTTTCAGTGCTCAGTGCAGGGAACTTCATGCAAATATGCAAAGCAGTCACTTTCCTTATTTAAAGCTTTTACAAACTGTTCCATCAACCCTCGTTTGATATGGACAGGAGGAAGTAGCACCTAGTTTGGATTAATCAAAGGAGAGTGTAAAGTATTCCTTGCACTAGTCTCAAATCATCTCTTTGGCCAGCTTCCCCTAGTCCAACCCTCTTGGCAGACCCTGCTGTCCCACAGACACAGGAAACATGGAAATTTGGTGTATCTACTTTGTTGCCCAACCAATACGCACAAATTTCTCTAATGCACTACAAATCATCCAGACATGCTCATCAACTATGGTACACGACACAGAGTATTCTGACATAGGATTATGTTGTAGTTACCACTTACCAACAGGCTGCTGATAACTCATTCCCTATGGGCCTACGCAGTTCAACAATAGCTGATAAAGCATTTCAGCATTGAAAAGCACCACCAGTGGTTACAAAATCTGTTTTCAAATTTAAAATGGTGGGAGTTAAAGTTTGAAACTTTTGGTGAGATTTTTTAATATTTTGTGAAAAACTGCAGAAAGTATGCTCTGTAGTGGCTAATCCTGACCAGATGAAAAAAAACGGATGCAATTTTTGGACTCATCTGTTACAAACTTTCAAGCCCCCCAAAATCGTGTATACTGGTGTATCAGCAATGAAAAGTGAAAAACAGCGGTATTGGTCAAGTTCTTCCTGTACCACTGTCTAAGTAGCTGGTTGTGCTAGGTAACAAACGAAGTTTGATTTTAGGACACCTGTATAAAATCAGGTTTTATTATGAAAATTTACCCTTTCATGACACATGCTTTTGCCAAGCTAGATGCACCACTGCATTGCAGTAATTGCTGCATCCTGTCAAACAGGTTGCGAATTTCAAGACACCGTATTCCCATGTGTATGTTTGGTAAAAGACAGGCGACAATAAAATCAGTTATAAAAGTCTTCGCTCAACTGTTGTAAAAGTAAAAACGACACCAACGTTTCAGCCAACTGACAGCAGGCTTTCATCAGGGCAAATGGTGACTCGAGCAGGGGAGCATTGAAATCCACTAAACGTGTGTGATTGGATGACGTGGTGATAACACTGATTACGTTGAAGAGGCACATTAGATAAGGGAGAACAGATAAAGCGGAATAAAATAACAGCAAGGTAAAAAAGATAAAAATAAAATAACAGCAATAAAACAAACTGTGC